>Ga0326513_10000637_pt1 | contig 29944 bp, 21 predicted proteins | sample 2_2465_0518_D_FD_203654 | JGI IMG/M metagenome (GOLD analysis project Ga0326513, IMG submission 203654) | Bovine rumen microbial communities from UC Davis, California, United States - 2_2465_0518 | ecosystem: Host-associated > Mammals > Digestive system > Stomach > Rumen | place: USA...
CTCCAGTTCGCCATGCTCCCGATGAACTTCCTCGGCGAGGGCAAGGTCGCCGACTATGTCGCCTCCGGCAACTGGGGCGCGCAGGCCATCAAGCAGGCCCGCCTCGTCGGCCAGGTCAACGTCGCCGCCGACTGCGAGAAGGAGATTCCCACGCGCATGCCGCGCGACGGCGAGTGCAAGTGGACCCCCGGCGCCGTCTACGCCCACATCACCTCAAACGAGACCATCTCCGGCGCCCAGTGGAAGAACCTCCCCAAGACCGAGGCCCCGCTCGTCGCCGACATGTCCTCGGACATCCTCTCGCGCCCCTTCGACATCAAGGACTTCGCGATGGTCTACGCCGGCGCCCAGAAGAACCTCGGCCCCGCCGGCATGGCAGTCGTCGTAATCCGCAAGGACTTCGCCGCCGCCGGGAACAAGGCCCTGCCCACGATGCTGAAGTACTCGACATTCATCGACAAGGACTCGCTCTACAACACGCCGCCCTGCTACAGCATCTACATGCTCGCGCTCACGACCCGCTGGCTCAAGAAATTCGGCCTTGAGAACATGTACCGCAGGAATGTCGAGAAGGCGGCCAAGCTCTACGCCGCCATTGACGCAAGCACCTTCTACCGCGGCACGGCCCTCAAGGAGTTCCGCTCCGACATGAACGTCACCTGGCGCCTCCCGACCGAGGACCTCGAAGCCCAGTTCGTGGCAGAGGCCAAGAAGGTCGGACTCGACGGGCTCAAGGGCCACCGCTCCGTCGGCGGCATCCGCGCCTCAATATACAACGCCTTCCCGGCCGAGGGGGTTGACGCCCTCGTCGCCTTCATGAAGGACTTTGAGAAGAAGTTCGGCTGAGGTGGACGTCCGCACCGAGAAAATGGAGGAGGCGCTCTTCCGGGCGCTTGAGGCCGCCGACGCCGAAATGGAGGACAAGTTCGGCGACCGCTTCCCCCTCCATCCCGCGCGACCGCCACACGGCACAGCCGTCAACCGCCAGTATGACGGGCTCTTTGAGTTCGGGGCCGGCTTTTCGGCCGGCTTCGGATCAAAATTCGGCCCCGGGTACTCCCTGTCGTTCAGGATAGTGACGCTCGACAGCGTCCCGCCTGAATTCCGCGACGAATTCGAAGCCGAGGCCGTCGCGGCCCTTTCCCGCCAGCTGGCAGTCCACCTTCCCAACCGCCACCTTGAAATCGTCCGCGACACCGACTCCTGGAAAATCGTTGGCGACTTGAGCATCTAGCCTTAAGCTTCGCCCCCTGTCCTGCGCCCCGGCTGCAAAGCCGGAGTCCCCTATTTGAGCCCCTCAAGCAGTGCCTTCTTGCGGGGCGTGTCTTCTGCGGCGGGGACGATGTCGCCGTATCTCGGCGCGGGGCCGGCGCCGGGGGCGACGGCCATTTCCACGTCCCAGACGGGGGCTTCGCGGAAGGCGTGGTATGTCCAGTCCCAGCCGTACTCCTCAAACAGGTCAATGCAGTCGCGCAGATAGTTCTCGGCCCCGGGTGCCCAGGAGGCAGCGCTGAATTCCCCGACGAAGATGCGCGCGTGGTGCCGCAACTGGAAATCGCGCACGGGCTGGAGTTTTTTCCGCAGCCAGTCCTTGTTCCAGACTTCGCCGGTGCGCGGGTCGGCGCCCGGCCACGTGATCGGCTTTTCCGGCGTGGAGCGCGCGTTTCCGGACACGCCCTGGTGCGTGAAGGCATGCGGGTGGTAGCAGTGCACCTGGTAGATGACATTCCCCATCGGGATCGGCACGAGGGTGCGGAAGTCGTCGGCGTGCGAGGCGTTGTTGCCCGCGAAGACGATCGGCGTCACGGGGTCGATTTCGCGGATGGCGCGCGCGGCGTCGAACTGGAGCTGCCAGAAGCTGTGCTTGAGCGGGCGGCGCTGCGAGGGCTCGTTCACGAGGTCGTAGCCGTAGAGCGCGGGGTGGCCGTTGAAGCGCGTCGCGATGCGCCGCCAGGTATCGACGAATGCGGCGGCGTAGCGGTCGTCGCTGAACATGTTCATTTCCAGCGGCTCGCGTTCGCGCTCGCCCCACTTGCCGCCCGGCAGGGCGTGCAGGTCGATGCACACCTTCATGCCGCGCGCCTCGCACCAGCGCAGCACGTCCGCCAGGTTGTCGAGGCGCCTGTCCACCCAGCGGGCGTATTCGTCGAGGTCCTGGTTGTCGTCGAGCTTCCACCAGTTGCGGTTGATCTGGAAGCGGATGAGCGTCGCGCCCCAGCGGTGGAGGGTTTCGATGTCATCCTCGGTCATGTCGCGGCCCGGCGACATGAAGCCGCGCCAGCGCCGGCGGCCGGGGTCGTCCGGCCCTTCGCCCTCCGGGTATTCCACCGCGTAGTCGCGGTATTCGGCGAACGGCACCCCAACGTCCTCGGAGACGATGGAAAGCGACGAAAGGTCGAACTCGGCGCGGCCCGAGCATCCCTGGAGGCCGAGGACGAGCGTCGCCTTGCCGTCGACGGGCAGGCCGTGGGTGTTGAGGAAATTAAGGTGCAGGTCGGCGGTGCGCCAGTCGAAGGAGCCGATCGGCAGCGCGGCGCCGGGGTGCGCGAGCTGGCCGGAAATGTCGGAAACATACCGGAACATGCACTTGACGCCGTTCCAGCGGAAGTCGGGCTTGGTGACGCCGCTGGCGCGGACGCGGACGGAGAGATGCAGGCCGCGCCCGCCGGCGAGATAGGGCGTGAGGTCGAGCTGCGCCGTGCACTGGGCGTGTGCTTCCTCCAGTCGCTCCGGGTCGCCTTTCGGCACTTCGACGATCAGCTTGTCGCCCTCGATGCGGGCGGTGGGGGGAAGCGACCAGGCGAGCGTTGTGCCGTCGATTCGTTGCGTTGCCGCGCCGTCGGGGACGGCCTGGTCGGCGGTCTGGTCGGCTGCGGCGGCGAGGGCGGCGAGGGTGCCTGCGAGAAGCGCGAGAGAGAAGTTTTTCATGGTCGTTTCGTGAGAAAAATCAGGGCCTGACGATTTCGTAGAGGAAGGTCGCCGCATCCGGATCGTAGTCGGTGCGGGCGGTGAAGCGGAGAATGCCGGAACCGGGGTCGAACTGCGGGGGAATGCGGCCAAGCCTGCGGCCGGAAGGGGAGAGGCGGAAGACCGTGACGGCGGGGCCGCCGTCACGGAGTGACGAGTGACGAGTGACGAGTGACGAGTTTTGCTCGGCAGGCCCAGGCCCGTTGCGTGGTTCTAACGCAAGTTCAATTTCGGCGGCGCCGTTGCGCATAAGGTGCGGGAGGCCGCCCCAATTGAGCAGAACGCGAAGGTCGGGATCGGCGTACTCGATGCCGCTGTTCTGCACGTCGGTGAGGTGCGTGAGCAGCAGGTGCGAGGAGGTGGCGATCGGAGCGCCGTCAAGGGATGAGACCCACACGGTGGCACTCTGATTTGCGAAACTCTGATGAAGGGGCAAGATTGTGAACTTTAATGGCCCGGCGGCGATGGCGCCGCTTTCGGCGAAGCCGCCGGCGGTGAGCGGGGTATCAATGGTGAGGGAGCCGGTGGCCGGATCAATGGAGGCGGACGAGGCCGCCTCCACAACACTCTTATGAGTGGGGGGACAGCCCTCCGTGCCTACGGTAGGAGTTTTGTGCGCAGGGCCCTGTCCCTGCGCGTTGAGCCGCGTCCCAACCCGGCTCGTCCAAGCCTCGGCCAGGCGCTCCGGCGGCCCGATTTTTGGCGCGCCAGCCGCGGGATCGCGCAGCGTTGCCTCGTCAAGCACCAGCGGCACCTCGGCCTCGAATGGCGCCAGGTCTCCGCGCAGAAAGAGGCACAGCGCCGCGCGCTCGGCAGCAAGGGATAGCGGATCGCCGGCCATGTCGAAGTATCCCATGCGCTTCGTCTCCGGCGACTCGATTCCCTCCAGCCCGTGGCACCACGCAAAGCGCCACATCCCGGACCAGTCCTGAAGGGCGCCAAGGGCCCCGGTGGCGATGCCGCCCAGGCCACGGTAGCGGCCTGGGCCGCTGTAGTTCCACTCCGTCAGGCAGAAGGGCTTGTCCATCAGGCGACGGAAGGCGACAGGGGGTGTGCCGGCGTCGGGACTGGCCATGGGGTTTGTGTTAGGGCAACAAGAAGGCAGCTTCCACTGCTCGTCGAGGAAGACCGGGTGATCAACGTAGGAATGTCCGTCCACGTAGTCGAAAAGAGAACGCGGCAACTGGTATTGCACCGGGTCATACCACGAGGAGAGGTTTGACAGCGGAGCGGCGCAGTGAAGCTCGTCGCGCACGAAAGCGGAGAAACGCTTGAAAAAAAGCGTCTCGCGGTCTGCGAGGAACTGCGCGAATGCGGCGGTGTGGCGGCGCTCCGACGTCGAGCCGTCATCGGCGTAAACCTCGGCCGGGAAAGTGGCGGGGATGTCCGCGAAGGATGCGGACGCGGGAGCGCCCGCAGCAAGACCAAGCCACGCTTGCCACGCGGCGGCCACACCGGGCAGCTTGCGAAGTGCGCCGGCGCCATAATTGCCAAGGTTGCCCTCGTTGATCAGCGCCAGGGTGCAGAGGGCAGGCTCCTCGGCGAGGCAGCGCCCTGTGTATGGGTTCACGTGGCGGAGGAAGTTCCGCGACCATGCGCAGAGGTTCGAGTATGCCGGCTCCCAGAATGAGCACAGGATCTTGTAGTCGTGGATGCGGGTGATGTAGCCGTCGCGGTCGATGCCGAGCGAGCGCCACTTGATGTAGTGCGAACGCGAGACGCACAGGTCGGTGGTGATGTAGATGCCATGGCGGACGCATGCGGCCACGAGGGCGTCGAAGCGGTCCATCGCCTCCGGGTCTGGCATGGTGTCGTCGGCGCACTCGTCGGGTTTGTTGTAGTGCCCCGGCTTCGAGAGTAGCGCCCGCCCGTGGTGGTGGATGCGGAGGGTGTTGTAGCCCATGCGGGCGAGATTGGCGGCGAAGCGCTCGGCGGCCTCGGGGGTCGAGGGCGTGTTGGCTTCGCCGTTGATGTTCACGCCGTAGAAGCGCTGCGGGACGCCGGGGAGTTTATCGAACTCGAAGTGATCGCCTACGACCACCACGCGGCCGAACTTCCCGGCGGGCGCGTGGTGCGGAACGACGCCGGAGAAGTCGAGCGCCGAACCGGGGGCAATCCAAGGCTCCGTCGCGACGGGGGTCCACTCCGGGCCGGGTTCCAGCTTCCACGTACGCTTCGGGTTAAGGGCCAGCGGGCCGGCGGCGGGCGTTCGGAAAGTTGCTGCGAGGCGCGACGTTTCCCCGGAGCGCAGGGTCTCGTCACGGCGGACGACAAGGCGGAGGGCGAAGGACTCGTTCTTCCACTTGCGGTTGTCCTGGAGGAGGATTTCAGTTGGCATGTCGAAGGCGACGGAGAGACGCTCCGCGCCATAGCGGTCGATGAGGGATAGCGCCGAGACCTTTCCGCGGAAGAGCTGCGGCTCTTTGCCGGTGCCGGGCAGCGCGATTTCGTGTGCGCCACCGTCTAGGACGGCCCGGCCGCCGCCATAGTTGGAAACGGGCAGCGACGCGGTAACAAAGAACTCCCCCACAGGGACATCGGCGTCCGGCGTGGCCGTCCATTCGGCGCGCACTCCGCCGCCGGGCGCTTCGGAAAAGGCGGCGCTTCCGCGGACGTAGACGGGATCGGAGGAGACGCGGACGCGGAAGGCGCCGGGGCCTTGCCGCGCATCGTCCACGCCGCCGTGCGTGGCTTTCCAGCCTGGCTCCGCGAACCCAAGCGCGAATGTCGCGCCGGGGAGCGCCAGCGAGCCGCCGAATCCGGGGTGCGCCGCGGCTTCGGCGGCCGTGCCGACGGGGGCAGTGGCGGCAAGGGCCGCCACCGCGAGGAACAAGGGTGCGTTCATCGGGTTTTCCAAAACTCGCCGGGACTAGCGCAACACGATGACGAAGGCCTGCGGCGCGATTGAGGCCAGGACCGTGACGGTGCCGTCGTCGTTGGCGCGCTTCGAGTAGGCCGCCCTGAGGCCGCGCATCTTGCGCGTGTTCGCCGCCGCCGAGACGGCCAGCGCATTGGCAGTCTCTTCGTTGGCGACGGTGCAGACGGCTATGTCGCGCACTGAGTAGTTGGAACCGGCCCCCTCCGGGAGGTTGAAGGCCACGGGCAGTTCGTCGCCGAAGGGGTTGGCGACGAGATTCACCGCGCCGAACCTCGCTAGGTCGGCGTCAGTCGTCGCCGGATCGACGAGCAGGTATGCGCCGTCATCGAACGTGGCCGCAACGCCGTTCAGCGCGTTCGTGGAAAGCGCCTTGAGGAACCCTTCCTTCACTTCAAGCGCGGCGGTGGCGCCTGAGTCGATGAGCGGCGCGCCGCCGAGGGCGAGCGTTCCGGCGCCGGTCTTGCGGGCCGTGCCGTTCCAGGTGATGTCGTTCGAGATCGCGAGCGTGACGTCCTCCGGCGCGGCGAAGCCGGCGTTGCCGGTGACCTTCACGCCGCGGTTCGCGACATTCATGTCCACGTCGTTGCGCGCCTCAAGCACCGAGTAGTCGGCCAATTCCAGCGCGTCGGCGCGGAAGGCGTCGAGCGCCCCGCCGAGATTGCGGGCGTCCGTCACGAAGACGCGCTCGTGCTTGTAGGAGTCTGTTCCGGCCGCTGTGCTGCTGACGTTCGCGTAAACCTTGATGCGCCCGGTGAAGTTCGTGTTGAGCGCGGTGAACTCGATGTCGCCGTAGGGGTTGCCCGAACCGTTGCGGCCCGTGACGAAGAGCGTTCCCGGACCCGAGACCTCGGCGGCGACGGTGTTAAGGCCGCGCATGTAGGCCTGGATCTTCTGCGAAGAGTTGTCGTTCGACGTTCGCAGATAGAGTGTTCCACGCAGATACGACGGCACGGACGCGAGCGAAAGGACGTAGGTGCTGTTGGCGGAAAGGACAAGCCGGGGAAACGTGACATCCTTTGAACACGGCAGAACTAGTGAACGGTCACCGAGGGCGAGCGTGTCGCCTGCGAAGACGAACGGCGTCGAGGTGTTGGAATAGTAGGGGGTGCGGATGATGGGATAGGTTGTCGAGGAAAGGCCTCCGACGCCGTTTCCCGCAACATACATCTTTCCAGACGCAGGAGCATTGCCGCTCTTCCAAGACGTGGCGTTGGTGCACGCGGAGGGAAGCGCATGGGCGATGGTCGTGTCGTTGTCGTCGTTGGCCGTCAAGACGTCATGCGCGTCCTTGTGGATTACAAGCTGCCATACGCCGTCCACGAGGTTTGTGGAAAGAGTGCATGGAGGCATGCCGACGACATCAGGGCATTCGAATTTCTCCAGCGGGATCGTGCCCTTGTCCGCCGGGAGCGTCAGGACGACCCAGTCGTAGGGGTCGAAGTTGGATCCGGAATAGGGATGGGTTCCGAGCCGGACGATCGCGCCCTTTTCAACGGTCAGCGATTCCGTGACGGCGATCTTGCCGCACTTGCTTTCCGCGAACTTGTTGTTCACGAGCAGGATTGAACCGGCCTGAAGTTCGAGGCCCGCCGTCGTGAGTGTTCGGTCCGTGTAGCGCATCATGACCTTCGCGCCGCTCTGGACGACGACGGAACCATTCACGGCAAGGCTCTCAAACGTCGCGGTCGCGTCATTCTCAACGACAATCGATCCGCCGACCACATCTCCGCCTTTGAAGAAAAAGGCGTTTACCGGGACAGCTTCGCGGGCGCTTCCGGCAAGGCCGCCGCTCACGATGAGCTTTCCGTAGAACTCCGCCATGCTCCCCCTAATCGTGAAGGAGTTGGTACTTGCCGGAATGACGAGAGAACCCCTTACGCCGCCGGCGCAGAGCATTAGCGCCGTTCCGGCATCCCCCTTGATTGGAGCCTCAATCGACCAAGCGTTGTTGGTGTTGAAAGATGTCGCGGTAACTCTTGTGTCAACCTCGGCTGCGGCGATGCGGAACGGGTTGCTCTCCGGAGCCGTCACGGTGAGAGGACCGGCGGAGATGATGCGCGGCGCCCGGTTGTTTTCGTATGTCGTGAAGTAGCCGTTCTGCAGGATGGCGCCGTTTTTTCCGAACCCGATGCTGTGGCTCACGCTGGAGTCCCCGCGCGAGACGACGAGTCCGCCCTGGGTGTCGGACGCGGTTCCGGTTCCGAACGTGATCGAATTGCCGCCAAACGTGCGGTTGTAGATGACGCGGATGTGGAGGTTGCCAGCCACGACATAGTCGTTTTCGGGGCTGGGCGCGTTGTTTCCGCCGCCCGAGATGTTCCACTTGTCGAAGCTGGACTGGCCGGAGGCGTCCTTCGTCGTGAGCGAGATGGTGCTTCCGGTGGCGACAAGGGGGGCTGCCGTTTGCAGGGCGAGCGCGGACGCGAGGACCGCCGCGGTTTTTGCTGTTGCGTTCATGTTTTGCTCCTGGTTGGTTCGGTCAAAGGTCGAAAGGTTGAAAAGTTCAAGGCCTGGGACAGAAGGACTTGCGGGACTGGCGGGACTGGCGCCGGTCTCGCTCGTCCCGTTCGTCCGGCTCGTCCCGCCGGTATCGCTCGTCCCGCCAGTCCCGCCGGTCCAAACGGGGGCGGCGGTCTCCTGCGCCGGCACGTCCCGCCTGACGCGGCTGTAAGCCGCATCCCCGACGATGGCCACCGCCGCGCCGAGCGCCGTGAGGCCGAAGAGGGCGAGCGCGACGAGCAGCGCCTTGCCGCCAGGCTTTTTCATCGCGACGCCGAGTTTTGCGCCAAGCGCCTTGCGGGCATAGTGGAGCTTGCGCTTGACGGTTCCCTCCGGCGTCATGAGAATCTTCGCGATGCGGCCGATCGGTATGTCCATGAAATAGTGTAGGACAACGAGTTCGCGCTGCTCGGGGGGCAGCTTTGCCACGGCCTCGCGCAAAAGCATCGCGTCAAGCTCCCGGTAGACGCGGTCGGACTCCGCCTCGTCCGGGAAGTCGGGGACATCGCCGGGGTATACGGTGGCGCCACGCTCCTTGCGCCGCATATCCTTAGCGTAGATGTTTTTAAGAATCTGGCACATCCAACCGAAGAAAGCCGACTGCTCCAAGTAGTCGTCAATCCCCTCGACAACAGCGGCGAAGGTGCGGTTCACCAGTTCCTCCGCGTCGCTTTCGTTTACGCAGAAGTTCCTGGCGAGCGTCATCAAGCCCGCCTTGTATTCGCTTTCGAGACGCCTTGCGCCCTTTTCGCGATCAGTTCTCAATTCTTCGACTAAAGTCATGCCTAATATAAGAATACCCCATGCCACCACTTCGGTTCAAAATTCTCGCGTTGCACGGGGGAGACATTGTGTTGACAACGGCGGGACGGGCGGCGTCTTCATGTGAATAAAAAGCATAATGGCAACAATGGGGAAGGGAGAACGGAAACGGGAAGGCTGGCCCCCTACCTCCCTTTTCCAGCAAAGCGCCGGAATAGGCGCGCGACGAACACGGCGTTCTCCCTGATATGGCCACGCAGCCTTGGCATGAAGTCCAGCAGCCTCTTCGCAAGCATTGGCGCCGCGGCAATCGTGAAATAGAACAGAGTGTTCCTGTCGCCTGTGGCGCCAAGCACGCGCCAGGCGCAGATTACGGCCGCGAGGTACACGAACATCGCGGAGCGCGCGACGTCGTCACCATCCGCCCCGCCGCCAAGCCGCGGCGGGGACTCAAGCCCAAGTTCCACGCGGCCCGACTGCGGACTGCGCGCCACGGTCAGCACCGCGGCATACCCCGCCACAACGAGAGGCATGGGGGCCAGCGGCATAATGTCCGCCTCCACGCGCCGCGAGACCCTTCCGCCCGACCACGCCACCTCGAGCGCCCGATCCCCCGGCCTCCACAGAATCCCGTATGGCGCAGCCCTGCCGTCCATGCCGAGATACGGCGCAAGGACAAATCTCCGGCGCGTGCCGCGGACGGCCGCGTCGGCGACCGCGCTGGACAACGCCCCGAGAAGCGGCCTGAAATCGGGGCGCATGGGGTCGGGGGCGCAGACAACGTCGCCCTCCCCGGCCCCGGGAATCCTGTATTTCCAGGCCCTGACGAGAAGCGCAATGGCCACAAGCGGCGCGATTGCCACCAGGGGGCCGGGCAACAGGGCGATGCAGAGGGCCGCGGCAAGAGCCGCCTCGCAGGTTGCCGCAAGGTATTCGCGCCCCGGCATGGCCCGGCTTACCTGAAGAGCCGCAGCGAATACTCCAGCGCCAGCATCGCATACGACGTGCATAGCACCGGGTCGTTCTCCCAGAAGCGGTTGTTGGAGTTCACCCAGGAACCATCATCGCGCTGGAGCGACACGACCTTCGCGATGAGGTCGTCGCGCCAGCGGACGTCAGGAGCGCCCTCCTCGGCGGCGGGGAGGACGTCGATGTCGAGCAGCGACAGGGCCCGCGCCATGATGGTGTAGTAGTAGAACAGCCCCTGCTGGCCCATGCCCGGGTTTTCGTCAAGGGTCCAGTGGCGACGGGCGTAGTCGATTGCCGAAACGACCCGCGGGTCGTCGCGACCGACCTGCGCGAAAATCATGGCCTCAAGCCCGGAATACGTAATGCTGCCGTAGGAGCGGAGCGGCGGGCGCGACTGGGCGGCGCCGGACTTCCATGGGGGCGGCTTTCCGCCGCGCTCCTTTTTCAGACGCTCAAGCACCTCCGGCGGAGGCGCCCCGCGGCGTCCGGCACCTGCCGGCGCCATGCCTTCGGGCGAGGCGGCGCCCTCGCCGTTTTCGCGCCTGTAGAGGAAGCCGCCGGCGTCGTTGGGGTCCGCGCCGGCATCGCCGGCACGGACCTGCATGCTGTCAACGAAGGCGAGGGCCGCGTCCCAGTCGATGTCGGCGTGGGCCTCGCCGGCCGGGCGCGCCTCCTCGACATCCTGGGTCAGCCTCATCGCCGCAATCGCCCACGCCGAATTGTTGAGGTCCGCATAGCCGTTGGGCGAATTGCGCTCGTAGCCGAAGCCGCCGGCGCCTGAACCGGTGGAGCCGTCGTCGCCGACAAGTTGCGTCGCGGCCACGTAGTTCCTCGCGTTCTGTATCTCGCGCACGGACCCGGCGTTGTCGGCGAAGTGGAGCGCCGTCATGCAAATCGCCGTGTTGTACGTACCGAGTGCGCCGCCACGCCGGCCTGGCACCTGGACGTAGATGCCCCCGTCAGGCTGGGCGCAGGAGCGGACAAACGCCGCCGCGCGCGCAATCGCGCCGGTGGCCGACCCGGAGGCCGAGAGCGCCCATGCCGGAAGGGCCGTCAGCGCCGGGTGCGACGGGTTTGACCACGTGCCGTCGTCGGCCTGGCAAGATTCAAGCCACGCTGCGCCGCGGGCTATCGCCGCCCGCGCCGCGGCCGCGGCATCGTCGCCCGCCACCGCATTAGTCGCCGCGGCCGCGATTGCGGCCGCCGCAAGCAAGGTTCCCGCTACGTGCATGTCACATCACCTCAGTTCCCCGCAAGCCACTTCGGCTCGCGGTCGAAAATGGAACGAATCCGCGCCATGTCGAACTTCACAGAGCGGTCATAGCAGTAGATGCCGTTCTGCTCCTGCTCGACGTCGGTAAGCTGGGTGTAGCACCAGCCGCACATGTTCGGCACCGCGAGAATCGCGTCCACCTCCTCCTCGATAATCTTGTAGAGGGATTCGAGGTCGGGGATGTCGTTGCCGTAGCCCCATGTGTTGTCGGCGAAGGCGGCGTCGCCCTCCTTGATCCACTTCAGGCCGCCGAACTCGTCGAGAATGTAGGGCTGGCCGCGATACGGGCAAGTCCAGGCCTTGAAGCGCTCGGGGGTCCAGACGCCCTTGTCGCCGCCCTCGGCGAACTCCTTCGCCAATTGCGGCCCGCGCGAATAGCTGTGCGTCGTCCAGAGGTCGGTAAGCGCGTGGATGTGGCCCGACGCGTCGTTCACCGGCCTCGTGGGGTCAATCGCCTTGCAAAGGTTGTAGGCGTCGATCTGCGTCCGCTGGTGCTCGCGGTTCACCGCGGCGGAGGCGACGCTCCACGTCTCGTTGAACGGGGTCCAGGCGACAATCGACGGGTGGTTGCGGTCGCGCTCGACGATTTCGGCCCATTCCGGCAGGAAGTTGCGCGCGGCGAGCGTCTTCGCGGGGTCGCATCCCCAGCTGGCCGATTCGCCCCAGGTGAGGTAGCCGAGCCTGTCGGCCCAGTAGTGGAAGCGTTCCTCGAACACCTTCTGGTGGAGGCGCGCCCCGTTGAAGCCGGCCGCCATCGAAAGCTCGATGTCGCGGCGGAGGGCCTCGTCGCTTGGCGCCGTCCAGATGCCGTCGGGATAGAAGCCCTGGTCGAGGACGAGCCTGAAGTAGACGGGCTTGTTGTTGAGGAAGAACCGGTCGCCCTCCACGTGGATCTTGCGGAGGCCGGCATAGGAGCGGACGCAGTCAACCACGTCGCCGCCAGGAGCGACGACTTCGAGGCGCAGGCCGTAGAGGAAGGGGGATTCGGGGGACCAGGGCCTGGCCTCGCCCTGTATTTGGAGGATGGCCGGGACGCCGTCAAGGGCGGCGCCCTCGGCCACGGCGACGGCGACGTCGCCGTCAAGCAGCGTCGCGCGGAACCGGCACCCGGCCGCCACGGAATAATACGAAGGGGTGACAATGAAGCGCGACCCGTCGAAGTCCGGGACAATCTGGACGCGCTTCAGCCCCGCCGGCGCCACGGCCTCCAGCCACACCGTCTGCCAGATGCCCGTCGTCCGGGTGTAGGAGCACCCGTGCGACTTGAAGCTGCCGCACTGCTTTCCGCGCGGCTCGTCGCCGGTGCGGGTGTTGTCGTGGACGCGCACCACGAGGTCGTGTTCCCCGCCGGCGCGGACGAATGGCGTGATGTCGAGCTCAAAGGAGGAAGAGCCGCCGAAGTGCGGGTTCGCCACGCTCGCGCCGTCGATGTAGGATTCGCACTCGTAGTCAACGCCGCCGAAATGGAGTATCACGCGCTTGCCAGCCCATTCGGCCGGTATGTTTATCTTGCGGTGGTACCACATGTCCGTGATGAAGTCCTTGTGGCCAACGCCGGAAAGATCGCTTTCGGGGCAGAATGGGACGACGATTCTGCCGCCGAAGCCCCTTGACTTGAAGAGTTCCCGGCCGGCATCGCGGCCGCTGCCGCCGAAGTCGAACTCGTAGCTCCATTCGCCGTTGAGGTTTATCCAGCTGTCGCGTTCAAACTGCGGGCGCGGGTGTTCGGGTCTGGGTATTGCGTTCATGATTTCCCTACACGTTGAACAGGAACTCGACCATGTCGCCGTCCTGCATGACATATTCCTTGCCCTCCTCGCGAAGGAGGCCGGCATCGCGGCAGGCGGCCTCGCCGCCGAGGCGCACGTAGTCGTCGTAGCCGACCACCCGCGCGCGGATGAAGCCGCGCTCGAAATCGCTGTGGATGACGCCGGCGCACTTCGGCGCCTTCCAGCCGCGGCGGAAGGTCCAGGCGCGCACCTCCTTCGGGCCGGCTGTCAGGAACGAGGCCAGGCCTAGCGTCTTGTAGCTTGTCCGGACGATCACGTCCAGCCCGCTCTCGGCAATCCCGTATGAGGCGAGGAACTCCGCGCGCTCCGCGTCGTCCAGCCCGGCCATGTCCTGCTCCACGGCGGCGCAGATGCGCACGCATTCCGAGCCGACCGAATCGGCGTGGGCCTTGAGGGCCCGCGAGTGGGAGTTCCCGTCGGCGATTGCGTCCTCGGAGACGTTGGCCACGTAGATTACGGGCTTGTCGCTGAGGTAGCGCCCCTCGGCGAGGGCGGTCTGGAGCGCATCGTCGTCGTGTCCCGGAAAAGTCCTGGCGGGCTTGCCGCCGTAGAGGTGGTTCTTAAGGGCCTCAAGGGCTTCAAGTTCGGGGCGAATCTTGGGGTCGGCGCGCGCGACTTTCGAAAGGCGGGCGATTCGGGCCTCGACGATTTCGATGTCGGAAAGAATCAGTTCGCTCTCGATGATGCCGACGTCGCGGACGGGATCGACCGAGCCCTCGACATGGACGATGTCGGCGTCCTCGAAGCAGCGGACGACCTCGAGGATGGCGTTTGCGTCGCGGATGTTCGCGAGGAACTTGTTGCCGAGGCCCTCGCCCTTGCTTGCGCCCTTGACGAGGCCGGCGATGTCCGTGAACTCGACCGTGGCGTTGATGATCTGCTGCGGATGGACCATTTCGGCCAGTTTCGCCAGTCGCGCGTCAGGGACCGGCACCACGGCCGTATTTGGCTCTATCGTGCAGAAAGGGAAGTTTTCCGCCTTTGCGTTCTGCGCGCGCGTCAAGGCGTTGAAAAGCGTCGACTTGCCAACGTTGGGAAGTCCTACTATGCCAACAGAAAGTGCCATCTTCAATCTCCGGCATCTATTTTACCACAATCGCCCGGAAGGGGCCGTCGCGGCTGGCCGGAGGCCGCCTTGCAGGGGACTGGCGGCGACGTCCGCCTAGCGGCCACGCATTGCCGTCCGGCAATGTCAGTTGAACACCTTGCCGCGGCCCGCGCAGGTGGGGCACCGGACGCGGACTGTCGCGGTGCCGGTTCCCTGGCATTCCCCGCACCTTACAGACTTGGGCACGGACTTCATCAGGTTTTTGGCGAACTTGCCGTGCACATGGTCGCGTGCCAGCTTCGCGGCGACAAAGGCCGGGTTTTCGACGCGGCCCCGGCCCTGGCACTGCCCGCATCGCTGGCGCTTCTCCCGCCAGCCCCTGCCCTGGCAGGTATGGCACGGCGACACACTGGCGGGGCGCCCGTCAATGATTTCATAGCCGGGTTCCAGCTCCCATTTTCCGGGAGTCGCCGAACTGACGTACCCGTCGCCCCTGCGGACGCCCGGCTGCCAGCGGCATCCCCCCTCGAAGCGCGCAAAGGCCCTCCTCACGCCCTCAAGCGCATCCGGGGCGATGAGGAAGTCGTCATCGGAAAGCGCGCGGTCGAAATCCCGAAGCGCGCCCTCAAGCGCGGAAACGAGACGCCCGTCGCAGCGCCATGGCGCGACAGACTTCCTTTCCAGCTCGCCCTTGACGCGCGCCGCCTCCGCCGCGTAGACGGGCTTGGTCTGCGGCCAGGCTTCGGCAAGGCGCATCTCCTCATCGGTCGGGGCGCGGCGCAGTTCCGGGCTGCGCCTCGGGGACTGGGGCGGCGGCGCCGAGCCGCCATCCCCGTCCCCGCCGGAAATCCAACGGGTTACACTCGGGAAGGATGGCTCTTCGCCGCGTATCGCCCTGTTCCTGTCATAAAGCAGCCAGGCTATGACCGCAAGCAGGATAATCACAAGGGCCTGCTTCATGGCCGGCTACCAGTCCTGCGAGCTTAAGATGCTTTCGACCTCGGCGCGGTATTTTTCGCCGGCGGAGCGCAGGTTTTCGATTGCGGCGGCCCTCTCAGCCTTTTCGGCTTCGGAAAGCTCCATGCTGGACGCGGCGGCGCCGGCCGAATACTTGACCACAAGTTCCATAACGTGCGAGTCCAGGCTTTCGAGGTCGGCCTTCAAACGCGCGAGCTTGGCCCGCGTCGCGATGTAGTATTCGTCGGTCCCGGGATCGCGCCCGGCCAGGCGGATGTCGGAGGCCAGCTTTTCCAGCTTGGGCTCGCCACTGGCAATCGCCGACTTCAGCATGTTGCGTGTGGAGGCGATTCCGGCGACGTCGTGGTCCCAGAGGAAGTCGTTTATGCGGCGCTCGCGGGCTTCAATCTGCTGCCTGCCGGCCTCCATGTCGGCCTCTTCGCGCGCCCGCTTCATCTCCTCCAGCCTGCGGGCATAGCCGGCGCCGACCGTGGACTGCGACGCCTCGACCGCGACGGGCTGGGCCACCGCGGGCTGGGCCACCGCGGGCTGCACAACCGGTTGCGCGACGACCTGCTGCGCGGGCGGCGGGGCGAAGGTGGGCGGCGGGGAATACGGGATACCGTAGTATGTGGCGTTCTGGTATTTCCCCGGCGTATCGCAGCCGGCGGCGACGACGGCGCAGATGGCGCCGGCAATTATTTTCGCGTCCATGATAGTATCCTCAGTCAATTTCTTCCAGAAGTTCCTTTTCAATCCGGTCGCTCTCGCTGGCCGGGCCGACCGGGAGGTCAACCGGGTCCGAGAAAATCGCGCCGGCGCGGGATTCCAGCTCCTTTATAATCGGGTCGTTCGCCTCGACGGCGTCGCCGAGCTCCTTGGATTCCGCCCACGCGAGCTTCGCGACGAGGAGGTCCTTCATGCGGCGCGCCGTGCGGATCTGGCCTTCAATGTCCATGACGATCTTGGCCGTCCTGACCGAATTGTTGACCTCGAATGTCGAAGAGTTCTTCATCGAGTCGTATTTTGCCTTCTCCCTGTCGTAGGACTCCTTCAGCATTTCGCGGCTTGAATACAGGGTGGTGTTAATCCGAATCGGGTACTTCGTCTCCTGGTTGAGAAGGATTTCGCGGGTCTCCACCAGGGCCTGCCTGCGGGCCGCCAGCTCCTTCTCGAACTCGTCGCTTCTCTTAGACGCCTTGCGGTCGGCCGCCCTGGCCTGCTCTTTCTGGCGCTCAAGCTCGTCGATCTTCGCCTCAAGCTTGGCAAGTCCCTCCTTGACGGTCGCGACGGGCTTCTTGCTGATGTCCCGGATGTCCCAGCCGAGCGCCTTCTTGGCGAACTCGTCCATGCCGTTCCCGGCAGCCTCCCCCTCCGTCGCGGACTGCGGCGACGCGCCGCCCCTGATTTTGTCGCCGGCGCTTCGCACGACGTCGTTCAGCCCCAGCATGTTCAGGCCGCAGATCGCCACTATTATTAGCAGGCCGAGGCCGATCAGTGTCGTTACAATTCTGTTCATGGTGTTCCTCCTGTGTTGAAAGCCAATGTGCCTATTCTATCCCCCTGCGCTTGAAAACGTCGTCGGCGGACGACGCCGGGGCCGCCGCGCGCCCGACGGAAGGCGCCGCGTTTGCGACCTCCGGGATCGCCTCGACGCCGCTTAGGAGCGCGTCGATGTTGGCGCGGATTCCGTCAACGGCGTTTTTGAGCGTCCCGGCCTTGAGGCGCTGGGCGCTTGTCTCGAGTTCGCGCAGTTCGCGGGCAACGCGGTCGCGCCCCTTCTCCAATTCGGCGAGCGAGACCCCGTATTCCTCGCAGGAGGTGCGCTTCCCGGCGATTAGGGCCTCGCACTCCGAAAGCTTCTTGTCCGTCGCGACGACCGCGTCGCGGACCTGCGCGGCGCTTTCGTAGGTGTAGACGCCCACCTTGGCCGGCCATTTTGCGTCCGGATCCGCAAGGGCCGCCTTCGCCTGCTTCAGGAATCCAATATAGGAGGCGGCATCCGATTCCGCGGCCTCGATGCCGCGCTTCGCGAGATTGATGGCCGAACGGGTTTCGATGATCGCCGCGCCGTATTGCGCCGCATAGTCCGACAGCATTTTCCTGCAATGCTCGATGTAGAGGTCTGGCCGCGCCTGGATGTTCGACGCCGTCCATTCCTCATTTTCGCGGCGGCGCTGCTCGTTCATCGCCTTTCTAATCACCAGATGCGACTCCGGCTTGCCCGGATCGGGCAGCACGGACTCTTGGACGTCGGCCTTGACGCTCTCGACGGCAGCGCCAAGCGTGCCGTCACGCCCGCAGGCAAGGCGCCAGACCACCAATACGGCGACGACGGCGACAATTGCCGTCACTAGATAACTTCTGTTCATTCAGTTTCCTTTCCTGTTCTCGTTGACGAATTGGTACACTAAGGATGGAAGGCGGCCATGGCGCGCCGCGCCGTCAGCGCAGCAGCTTGCGCCTTTTGAGAATTTCCACGTAGGCCCCCCTGAAGTCGCCGTTAAACGATGGCCAGAAGCGCCTCACCCTGTCGACGCTGGCGGGGTGGACGTCAAGGCGGCCGAACACCACGCCGGGCGCCTTCCCGGCCGCGGAGCGTCCGCCAAGTTCGTCGAGGACAAGCTGCGAATCAACCGGGGCGGGGAGCGCGAGATTTATCCTGGCCACGCTGGCGTCCGATGCGCACTCAAGCGCGACCATCATGTCGGCCATGTCCCGCTCGCTGTCAAGGAGCGTGGCGCCGCGCGCGTCCGCCACAAACTCCGCCTGGCGGTCGCGCACCCAGTTCAGGCCGGAGGCGCAGAAATGCGCCAGGCCGCCGAGGACAGCCATCGTGCCGCCGAGGACGGCAATGCCGAGGCCGCCGAGCCATTCCACGGGATTGGCCGAGCGCCCCCCTGGCGGCGACATCATGTTGCGGGCCTGGAATACCATGCGCTGACCCTGCAGCCATGTAATCTCCAGCACCAATATCGCGCATCTGAGGCGCTTGCCGGAGGAATTGTCGCGGCTGATGATGTGGCCAAGCTCGTGCGCCACGACGGCCTTGGCGTCACGCGGGTGCATTCGCTCCATCAGGCCGTCGTAGAGGACGACCGCATGGGAGCCGTTGTGCGCCTCGACCGTGTAGGCGTTGATGTCATCAGCGGAGACGCGGAAAAGCTCCGGCATCCTGAGTCGCGCCATGTTGCACATCTTGGCGGTCTCCGCGTAGACGTAGTCTAAGTATTCGATGCCATTGACCGCCCCGATTTTGTAGACGGGGGCCCCGGGGTGATTCAGGCTCTCGCCCATTATGACGCATTCGGCAGGGGACCTGCCCTCGTGGACGCCGGAATTGAACCAGATGCGCAAATACAAGACGATGAACAGCAGGGCGGGGATGCCGGCCGACCAGCGCGCGAAGGACCAGCTGCGCAGGAAGCCGGAAAGGGCCTGCTGCCAGTCGCCGGCGAAGCCATTCGTCACAATCCCGGCCGCGACAAAGGAGCAGAAGGCGTGGAAAATCGCCAGCGTGGCCAGGATGGCCGCTATCACGCCATAGAGCATCAAGTCGCCCAAGGCCCCATCGGAATCTATGTTTCTACGCGCCAGCCCCATGGACAACCCCTCTCTATCACGCCCGGAACAGCGCCCCCAGCTTCTTGCCAAGGAGAACGGAACTTCCGGCGATGGCCACGGTAAGGAAGCCCATCGCCCACAGGCCGAGGGCGGCGGCCAGGTGGCGGCCGACGCCGATGAGCTGGAACATTTCGAAAATCGTCTTTGTAATCGGGTAGTATTCGATCTTCTGCGCGAGGATGAGGCTGTCCGAGACCTCCAGCATGCTGAACGAGAAGGCGAGCAGGACGCCGGCGATAAGGTTCGCCGCTATCAGCGGCATGGTGATTCGCCGCGCCACGCGGAAAGGCGCCGCGCCAAGGTTTGCCGCCGCCTCCTCAAGCGTGACCGACGTCTGCTGGAGGCCGGCCACGGCGGCGCGGACCATGTACGGCAGGCGACGCACGGCGTAGGCGATGACCAGGAACAGCGTCGGGTTCTCGCGGATGTCGAGGATGCCGCGCAGGAAGGGCGACCCCATTACCGTCGCCCGGTTGCCAAACCAGTTGCCTATCGCGACGTAGCCGAAGGCCATCACCAGGCCGGGGACGGCCAGCGGGACCATGGCGACGGCGTCGAGGACGCCGCGGACGGCGATCCGCGACCGCACGACGACCCAGGCTATGCCGATGCCGAGCAGCGTGTTCGCCACGACCGCCAGCGACGAGAAGGTCAGCGAGTTGCGAACCGCGGCGAGCGTCATGTCGTGGCCAATCGCCTCAACGAAGTTGGCGCCCGTGATGGCGCGCGGCAGGACGCTCTGGTACCACGAGCCGGGGACGCTGATGGCCGTCAGCAGGACGCCGGCGTGGGGCGCCAGCGCCAGGCAGGTGACGACCACGAAGGGCAGCAGGACGAGCGCGCCGCGCCACCCCCGCACCTCGCGGGCCGTCGCCGCGACAGTCGCCTTCCCCTGCATCGCGTGGGCGCGCGAGCCAAGGGTGAGCCGCATCGCCGTGTAGAGAAGGACGCTGAAGGTGAGGACAACCGTCACCAGGGCGTATGGGAAGGGGCTGGCGCTGATTTCCTTGATTTCATCGTAGATCTGGCACGCGGCGCAGCGCGTGACGCCCAGCATCAGCGGGGTGCCGAGTTCCGTGAACGAGGTGATGAACACGAGCGTCCCGCCGGCGAAGAGTCCCGGCATTATCAAGGGGAGCGTTATGCGCCGGAAGATCGTCGCGCCGCCGGCGCCGAGGTTCTGGGCCGCCTCCTCCATCGCGGGGTCGATGTTCGCCAGCGCCGCGCTGACGTTCAGGAAGATTATCGGGTAGAGGGTTAGCGCCTGGATGGCGACGACGCCCGCCCAGCGCGCCTGGCCCAGCCAGTCAATCGGCCCGCACCCAAGCAGCGCGTTGAGCGCCCCGTATGGGCCCAGCATCTGCGCGAGGCCGATAGCCCCGACAAAAGGTGGCAGTATCAGCGGGACGAGAACAAGCGAGGAAAATATCTTCTGCCCCGGGAAGCGGTAGCGGTGCGAAAGCCATGCGAGCGGTATCGCGAGCAACGACGCCAGCGCCGTGGAGCACACGGCGATGACGAGGGAGTTCATGAGCCCCTCAAGGTAAATCGGGTTCCTGAATACCCCGAGCAAATACTCCGATGTGAAGTGGCCGTCGACGAAGCACCCCCCGCCGACGACCTTGAACAATGGCCAGAACATTCCCCCGGCCAGCACGGCCAGAAGCAGGAAGAACAGGAGCCATTGACGCAAGTTACGCACGGCGTCTCCGCTATTCGGACACCTTGTTGGTCCACTGGAGGGTGAAGAAGCCGCTCTGCGTAGCGGCGAAAGGCGCGGACGAGAGGTCTATCTCGGCCTCAAACGCCTCGCCGGCCTTCGCCTGTTCGACGGAGAACGGATTGTCCTGGACGGCCGTGTCGCTCCAGTCGCCGTCGGCCAGCGACGAACGGTAGCGCAGGACGAACGTAAGCGGAACCGAGGCGTCGGCGGGCAGGTTGTCGGCGGGGACCGTCCAGCCGACAGTCGCGATTGCCGTCCCGTCCGTGGCGACGGTGAAGGCGTCGATTTGCCAGGCTACGGTTTCGTACTCCTCGGCCGGCTCCTCGTCTTCGGTAATGGAGACCCCGTACCACTTGACCATGTCGTGGCCGTAGTCGGCCACGTAGAGGACGTCCTCGCCCTCAACCGGGAACACGCCGGCCGGATGGAACAGCCACTGGTACTCCTCGATGGACGTGTCGCGGTATGTGCCGACGTCGCCAACGGCGGTGAGGCCGGTGTAGGCCCCGGAACCGCCGGTGCGCGGCTGGAGTATCCTGACGCGCGACCCGTTGTAGTCGGCCGCGACGATGCGCACCGTGGAGTCAACTTTCCAAACCTGGACATCGTGGGGGCGGCTGAATTCGCCGGAGCCCTGTGCGCCAAGAAACGCGACGGGCTCATCCGAAAACCCGTCCATGTGGTGGAACGAGACCCTTTGGCGCTCGTTGCCGTAGTTGGCGATCCAAAAGCCCTCGGCCGAGTCCTTGTCGTAGCAGATGCCGTAGATGATGTCCTTTTCGGTAAACTGGTAGGATTCGCCCCAGGTCCAGGTTCCCGAGCTGAAGGAGAGGCGGACGGCGCGGTAGTTGCCGGTGTCGGCCACGAGAAGGTCGCCGCTCTCCGTGAAGGCGACGGCGCGCGGCTTGGAGAAGGTCCCGTCGGGGGCGGAGAGGCCGGGGGTCGGCGAAGCCGAACCGTAGGCGGAGACGAAGGTTATCGCGCCGGTCGAAGGGTTGAACTCGAAGAGCTGTATCCTGTTGTTTCCGGTATCCGCGACGGCAAAGCGGTTTTCACCGGAGAAGGTGTCGAGGGCGAGCCCGAATGGCTGGTTGAACGCGCCGTTGCCTTTGCCGAGCTTCCAAAGGGAGGAGTCGGTGTATTTGACTCCGGCGCCATTCGCCGCCGTCGCGCCGTAGTAGAAAAGGACATTGCCGGTGGCGCGTTCATGCACCGCTATGCGATGGGTGTACTGCTCAAGGGCAAACACGAACTTGTCGGTCACGAAGAGCCTCGGGACATTGCCTTCGGCGCCGGCGGTGGTGGCGTTCTTGGGCGTGGCGGTCGTGGCGAACATGTCGTCCGGGCCGCTGGTGAGCTCGGCGGCGGCATTGGCGCACGGGCAGGCCAGCGCGGCAAGGGCAATCACGGACAAGGCCCTCCAGGCTGTCAGACGACGCCCGACAAAATCTTTAAAATTCCCCATTCCAACTTCTCCTTAATGTGGCGCATTCGGAAAACAGCGGCGATTAAGGCACACTATTTTACGCCATGTTAAAAGTCTCTCAAAATCCGGCCATTCTGTCAACCTCCGCGCGCGAACGGAAAGGACAAAATCGCCGCAAACGCCTTTTGCGGCCGCCGCGACTCCGGCTCCAAAACACGCCCCCGCCCGCTCCACGCGTCACTCTTCGTCCGCCACCATCCGGACAAGGCGGCGCAGGGGGAGCGCGGCCATTGCCGAGCAAAGGGCAAGCGCGAAGAGCATTCCGCGCGCGACCGTGGCCCATGGCACGATAAGGCGCACGGGGAGTCCGGCGGCCACCATCCAGCGCGACAGTCCGGTAAAGGACCAGCCGACAAGGATTCCGGCGGCGAGGCCAAGCATCAGCGCGGACAGCGAGACGAGCAGGGCCTCCGCGAAGATGAGGCGGGAGAGCTGGCCGCGCGTCATGCCAACCGCGCGCATCATGCGCAGCTCGCGCATCCGCCCCTGGACGGAGGCGAGCAGCAGCGCCACGATGCCGATCAAGGCGACGGCGAGCGACCAGAAGGGGATCCGCGCCATCGCGCCAAGGATGTCGTTGCCATGCGCCAGCGTCCCGTCCGCGATTTCATCCCGGTGGTGGACCTGGATGGCGCTTGCGCCGTCGGACTTCACCGCCGCGCGTATTTCGGCGTCGAGCCGCACCGTTGCCTGAAGCCCCCCAAGCGCCTGAAGCTCCGGCGTCATCCTTAGCCAGACGAAATACGTCAACTCGTTGCCGGTAATGCCGCGCACGAACTTCTCGGGGACGAACACGCAGGACGCGGTCCGCCCGGGAGGGGCGGCGTCGCCCAGGCGGGCCCCTTCGCGTCCGAAGGAAGTGCGGACAAGCGAACGGGAGGTGACCATGTGCCAGTTGAGATCGACGACCCCGCGGACTTCAAGCTCGCGCCCGGCGAAGCGAATGCGGTCGCCGACGCCAAGGCCGGCCATCCTGGCGAGCATTGACACGATAACGCAGCCCCGCCCTTCCGCCATTGCGGCGACGGCGTCCTCCCTGTCGCCGGCCACGAAGCGGAACGGAGCGAAGGGGCGGTCCCCGCCGAAGGCCGCGACGGGATCGACGCCAAAGAGCAGGACAAGCCCGCGAGGGGCGTCGTCCTTGCGTCCGGAGAACGCCGGGGATTCGGGGTCTATCGTCTTCTGCGTGCAGTCGATTTTGAGGATTTTCCCGTCCGCGACGCCCGGACACCGCGCGGCGGCCGAAATCTGGTCGTCGGTCCAGCCGTTTGGCAAAACCGAAACGATTGCATCCGGCCACTCCGGGCTTGGGACGAAGCTGGACATCAGCGTGCCGCCCCAGACATGGATCGCGATGAAGCCGCCGAGGCCGAGGGCGATTGTCAGCACCGTTCCGGCGACACGGGCGGGGTCGCGGCCGAGGCGGTTGCGCAGGAGCGCGGGGTCAAGGCGCGCGATTCGCGCCACGGGGTGCAGGAAAAGCGCCTCCGCGAGGCAGGCGACGGGTTGGAGGGCAAGCAGCAGCGCCGCGACGAAACACGGGATTCCCAGCAACGCCATCGCGGCGGCCTTGCCATGTTCGTCAAGCCATGGGCAGACGGAGACAAGCGCCATCGGGAGGAGAAGCGCAAGCGACATGGACGCGCGGCGCCAGGATGGCCTGCGGGCCTGCGCCCCGCGGGCGCCGAGCGCCTCAAGGGGCCTGACGCGCATTGCGGCGGCGGCCGGGACCAGCGACGACAGGAACCCGACGGCCACGGCAAGCGCGAGACCCGCCGCCGGCGCCTGCCACGACGGGAACGGCGCCGCGGGGAGGTCGCCGCCGCGCTCCGCAAACAGGAACGCGCGCAGAGCGGCTTCGGCCAGGACGCTCCCGGCCAGCCATCCGGCCGCGACGACAAAAAGCGTCTCGCAGCAGACAAGGCCGGCTACGCCAAGCCGCGTCATGCCGGCGCAGCGAAGCTCCGCGATGCGACGGCGGTGCAGGGCCAGCCCTATCAGGAGAATGGTCGAGACAAGGCACGACGCGGTGAGCGTCGCCAGGCACAGCGTCAGCGGCATCGACGAGACAAGGTTCGACACGGAGTCGGCGCGGAATCCGGCGGCCGCGGCGGCCGTGGTGTTGAGGCGGCAGCGCGGGGCGCGCGCGGGCGCTTCGTCCAGTATTCTTTCAATTGCGCGCGCGCCGCCATCCGTGGTCTTTAGAAGTATGAGGTTGGGGCCTTCCGGGAAATCGGGCGCCGCGCGGCGGATGGCCTCCATTGCCGCGCCGTTCGCGTAGATTGTCGGGAATATCTGGACAATCCCGCTCATCTCGAAATACCCGGTGATGGCCGGCGCGGCGGTGCCGGCGGAAAGGACCAGCGGCAGCGGGTCGCCAATGGGCGGCGCCGGGACGCGCGTCCCGAACAGGCTGCGGCTGACGACGACTTCCGGATTGGGCGAGGATGGGTCGGGGAGCCGGCCCTCGATCCGGCCGACATCAAAAGGCAGGCCGCCATCGGGGAGCCGGACGACGTTGCCCCGCAGGGGCGGCCCCTGGAGAACCCGGCCTCCGGCGCGGACATCGAGCGTGGCGGCAATCATTCTCAATGGCACGGAGCAATCGACGCCATCGGCCCGCGCCAGGCGCGCGGCGACTGGCGCGGGAACGGGCGTCGCACGCTCCGGAAGCCGGCGCCGGCCACGCGCGGCGCCGGCCGGCCCTGGCCCGCCGCGCCCCTCCGCCGGCCCCGTGACCCAGGCGTTAAATGGCGCAGTGGCGCGGCGCGCCGCATCGTCGCCGGAATGGACGGCTGTCATTGCGAGGCCGACATGCCAGTAAACGAGGGCGACGGCGGCGGCCATGCCGCAGACCGCCATCATGAAACGGAGTTTGTCGGCAAGGAAGGAACGCCAGGCGAGCCTGAAATACATACCGCCACCCCGCTAGCGCCCCATTGCCGCGACATAGCGGGCCGAGACCACCGAAACGTCGCCGCCTGGCTCGAATGACTCCACGAACCGGCCGTCGCGGAGAATATGGACCCTGTCCGCCGCCGCCGCGACTACCGGGTCGTGGCTGACGACAAGAATGCTTCGCCCCAGCCTGGCGTTCACCTCGCGGAGGATGCCGCAGAGGCGGCGCGCGGCCGGGCTGTCGAGATTGCCGGTCGGCTCATCGGCCATGACAATCTCTGGATTCCCGGCCAGGGCGCGGGCTATTGCCACGCGCTGGCGCTCCCCGCCGGAAAGCTGCCACGGCAGATGCGACAGTCTTTCGCCAAGGCCAAGCAGCCCTACGATTTCGTCGATTCGCCCGGAACCCCCGGCCACGGCGCCGTCAAGGAGCAGCGGGAGTTCGATGTTTTCAAGCGCGGTCATCGTCGGAATCAGGTTGAAGTCCTGGAAGATGAGGCCGATGTGGCGGCGCCTGAAGATTGTCAGTTCCCTGTCGCCGAGGCCGGTGATTTCATGGCCGCCGACGGCCACCGTGCCGGCGTCCGGGCCGAGCAGCCCGGACGCCAGGTGGAGGAACGTGCTCTTGCCGGAGCCAGACGGCCCCATTATGGCCTCGAACGCGCCGCGGGCCATTGAGAAGTCAATGCCAGCAATGGCGGCGACGGCCCCGTCGCCGCTGCCAAATGTCTTTTTCAGTCCTGTCGCCCTCAACGCTTCTTCCATTGCAGTTCTCCATAATAGAGTGAACGCCCGCGGGGCGCGGAAGGTTCATTTCCAAAGGCCGGGCCGGCGCGGGGCCGGCGGGCGCGAAGCCCCTATTTCGCGAACTTCTGCCAATAGCCTACGGCGAAGACCGCAAGCAGGAGCGCCGGCAGCACCCATGCGAGGTAGAAGCGGAGAAAGCGCGGGAAGCGAAGCCCCTGGCCGGCGTCGGCCTCGGCGGTGAACCCTTCCCAGCCCCAGCCGCGGCGGTGCGTGCAGAAGAGGCAGAAGAGCAGGCCTCCAAGTGGCAGGAGGTTGTTTGAGACGATGAAGTCCTCGCAGTCCAGGACGCCGCCGATGCGCGGCACGGAGAAGCCGCTCCAGTGGTTGAAGCCGAGCATGCACGGGATGGTGAGAAGCGTCAGCAGGACGAAGTTGAAGAGCGTGGACTTGCCGCGCGACCAGCCGAAGGTGTCCATGAAGTAGGCGATGCAGTTCTCGACCACGGCAATGACGGTCGTCAGCGCGGCCGCGGCCATGAACACGAAGAAGAGCGCCCCGAAGGCGCGGCCGGCGACTGGCCCCATGCTGTTGAACACATTCGGCAGGGTGACGAAAATCAGCCCCGGGCCAGCGCCTGGATTTACGCCGAACGCGAAGCACGCCGGGAAGATGATCAGGCCCGCCGTCAGCGCGACGAAGGTGTCGAGCGCGACAATGATAACGGACTCGGAGGTGAGCGTGCGCTCCCTGTTGAGGTAGCTTCCGAATATGCACATCGACCCGATGCCGAGCGACAGCGTGAAGAACGCCTGGTTCATGGCGTCGTTGACAAGCGGGAGGATGCCGCCGTCGAATGCGCGCGCAAAGTCGGGCTTGAGGTAGAAGCGCAGGCCTTCGGCCGAGCCGGGGAGCGTCATGGCGTATGCGGCAAGGCCGACCATGATGGCGAGCAGCCCCGCCATCATGAGCTTTGTGACACGCTCGACGCCCTTCTGGACGCCAATGGCGCATACGCCGAAGCCCGCCGCCGACGTGACGACCGCCCAGAACAGCATGTTCCGGAAGTCGGCGAGGGTGCCGTCGAATATTCCAGCCACGAAACCGGGGACGTCGGCGGTTCCCGGAGGGGCCATGAGCGTGCCGGCCACGCCCTTGTACATGTAGTTCACAAGCCACCCGGCGACTGGGATGTAGAACATCATCAAACCGTAGCATCCCACGATGGTCAGCCATCCGAACCTGTGCCAGCGCGCCCCCGGGGGCTCAAGCTTGAGCAGGGCACCGTGCATGTTCAGGCGCGAGGCGCGCCCTACGGCGAACTCCATCACCAGGACGGGCAGCCCCATTGCCAGCAGGAAGAAGAGGTAGGCCAGCAGGAAAACGGCGCCGCCGTATTTGCCGGTGATGAATGGGAAGCGCCAGACGTTGCCAAGCCCTATTGCGCAACCAGCCGAGAGAAGGAGGAAGCCAAGGCGGCTAGCCAGATTTTCGCGTTTTTCCATAATGATTCCATCAAGTGGCCAGGCCGCATTAAGACCGTTACCCCCTCGCCAGCTCCGCGCCGCGCCTTGCCGCGGCGTCAAGCGTCTTCGCGAAGGCAGTGGCCACCGACGAACGGGCGAGCACCTTCATTCCGGCCTCGGTGGTGCCCTTGGGCGAGCACACCGCCTTTATGAAGGATTCGACGTCCTGCCCGGTTGACGAAAGGTATTTGGCCGTTCCGAGCATTGTCTGAAGCGCAATCGCCGCTGCGGCTTCACGGGTGAAGCCAAGGGCCTCGCCGCCCTTCGCCATCGCGTCGAGGGCGTAGGCGAAGAAGGCGGGGCCGGAGCCTCCGAGCGCCGTTACGGCATCGAATAGCCTCTCGTCTAGTTCAAAGGGCCTGCCGCAACATGAAAGGAGCGCCTTAAGCAGGGCCGTGTCGCGGGCCGTAGCCGACGTGTCGGCCGCGTATGCCATCGCGCCTTCGCCGACAAGCGCGGCGAGATTCGGCATCACGCGCGCAAGCCGCGGCTTCGGCCCGAGTATGGCGCGCATCGTCGCGATGGTTTTCCCGGCCGCGATTGAGACGACGAACTGCGTCTTTTTCAGGGCCGGGGCGATTGTCGCGAGGAGGGCGTCGAAATCCTGCGGCTTTACCGCGATGACGACAGTGCGGCATTCGCGGGCAACGTCGAGCGGGTCGGAGGTCGTGGCCGCACCCCTTTGCGAGAATGCGGCAAGCGCCTCGGCCCTTGCGTCGCACACAAGCGCCTCGACGGCCGGAACCTTCTCCCGAATGACGGCGGAAAGTATGGCGCCGCCCATCTTGCCGGCGCCGATGAATCCTATCTGGTATTTCATCTGTAGGCTGAAAGCGCCTCCTCCAGGCGCATCTGGAAAGACTGTAGATCGGCCGCGGTGGGCTTGTAGTCCGGCTTCGAGACGCTTGTCAGGCCGAGCCGCATGTAGCGGTCGAGCATCCATGTCCCGGTTACGCCATCGGAGAACTTGACGGTTCCCGAAAGGGCCGCGCCGGCGCGCACAACCTTGTCGATCTCAATCGTCACGCCGCCGGCCTCCGGCGCCGCGCCGGCCTCGCCGCCGTCGGGCTCCGCATCCTCGCCGGCTTCGCCGGGCTCCATGCCGGGCTCCGGCATCTCCTGTCCGCCGAAATCTTCTTCCGCGCCCATGCCGGCGGGGGCGCCGCCGGGAACCGGGGCTATTGGCGCGTCGATTTCCCTGGGCGTCTCCTTCTCCTTAACCTTCGCGCCTATGTCCAGAACCAGGAACCGGACCTCCATGTAGGTCATCTTGACGCCGAATTCCTCCTGGAGGCGGCTCTGCACCTCACCTAGGCTCGCGCCATCCTCTAGCCAGCGGCCAACCGCCGCCTTCTGTCCCTCCGTGAGCTCCATCTTAAAAACGCTCCATCCTCGCCTGCGGCCTAGTCGTCTTCGCCGCCTTCTCCATCATCGCCATCATCGCCATCATCGCGGGCCATGCACTTCGCGCCGACCATCCGGCTGATAAGCGTGGCGAAATCGGTCTTCTCCAGATTCTCCTTTGTGATGGAGAACGACAGCGTGGCGGTGTCGCCGGCGGCCTTCACGTCAAGCGTGTTGAAGACATCGCCAAGCGAGGCAATCTCCGGTATCGCGGCCGTCTTGGCCGAAACCATCATGCCGAGGAACCCCTTGGCGCCCTGGAATATCTGGGCAATCGACGGCGGCACGGCCTCGTCATCAAAGGAAACCGCCACCTCCGTGGTGATCTTCATGCCCTCTGCGTCCGCAGTTTCGGAGAAGCGGATGTCGCGGGTCGCCGATATGAACTGCCCGGGCTGGCCGAAGGGCAGCTTTTCCGAGAACTCGTCCTCGCCCAGGAGGTCCCTGGCGAAGGCGACCGGGCCATAGAAGCCGCCGCGCACCTGGCTTGCGCCGCCGGTCTTGAAATCCTCGACAAGGGGCGCGTATGTGGAGGCCGCCTTTTCACCCCTGTACAGGGCAACGGTGTCTGCAAATGCCGCCGGCGACGATGCCGCAATCATGAGCGTCCCGTCAAGCACACCCCAGCACGGCTCGCATCCGGCAACGCCTTCGAGAAAATCCTCGGTGGCCTCCGTTTTGCGAAGCGTGTATTTCTCAACTTGGCAGCCGGCTACAGTATCTGCCGAAACTTCGAAATTCTTGTTGAGGAACTCCCGGGTCTTCGCCTTGTCCTCTTCATTGGAATTGGCAAAGGCGTCTTCAATGAATTCCTTCTTCCATTCCTCCATGGTGCGGGGCTTCACCGTCGAGATAAGCATCACTGTCGCCGGGAATTGGATCTCGCCACCGTCCCGAAGATTGTCGAGCGTGACCGTCGGGCGGGCGACGGTGCAGCCGCTCCACGCAACCGTCTTGCCGTAGTCGGCATGCCGCTTCCGCATGGCGGCAAAGTCAATTTTGGCGGGCTCGCATTCCGGCACGCCCATCTCCTCAAGCTTGCCGACAAGCTTTTCCTGCATGTTGAAAACGAACTCGTCCACGAAGGCCGACATTGGGTTGTCGGCCAGGGCCGCGACATCGGAAATGGCCGCGAAAAGCGTCCCTTCCGGCGCGATGGGCGCGTAGGTCTTCACGGGCTTCGCCCTTGAGCATCCGAAGAACGCGACGGCGCACGCCGCCATTGCGGCCGCGCAATATTTTTTTACAAACGACTTTTTCATGGTAAAAGAATTATATCAAAGTTTTGGCCCAAGCAACACAGATAAAAAAGAGGCTTCGTGCAGAACCGTGGGTGGCTGTGCCGAGAATCCATCATAGCGACAGGCGCTAGCGCGCGACCGCAACACAACAGGGG
>Ga0326513_10000639_pt1 | contig 29895 bp, 26 predicted proteins | sample 2_2465_0518_D_FD_203654 | JGI IMG/M metagenome (GOLD analysis project Ga0326513, IMG submission 203654) | Bovine rumen microbial communities from UC Davis, California, United States - 2_2465_0518 | ecosystem: Host-associated > Mammals > Digestive system > Stomach > Rumen | place: USA...
AAAGTATACCATTACACCAATACACCAATTTTCACACACACCATACCCCTCCGTCCCCTCATTTTTTACTTCAATAATAATATAATTAAATAAATTATATTATTATTGAGAAGAAGAGCCAGTTTGAGAGGGTGTCTGTCTGAAAAGGTGTAATGGTGTATTGGTGTATTTTGTAAACAAATGTTAACTGCAATTTACGCAGAAAAGCACGTAACAAATTGGCTTACTGATTAATAACGAATATTTCAAATTGTTTAACGCAAAAGAAACAGGCAAAATTTTTGTATAGAAGAAAAAGCGTTGTAACTTTGCAGTCAGAAACAAGTCCCAACGACCCACCCAGTCCCTCCCCAATGGGTAGTCCAATGTTGATAACATTGGAGTATGTGACAAGTTCCTCCCCCCTAACCCCCTCAAGGGGGAGTAGATACACTAACTTGCGCAAGGCAAGGTTCGTTCCACCTCCGTTCACCTCAGTTTCAAATCCGTTCCCCGCCGCCCCCTCCAACTGACACATACTCCGATGTTATCAACATCGGACTTCCCCCGAGCGAGGGGGAGGGATTTAAGATAGTACTGCAGGCTATCAGAGAGCATGTAGTTGAGGAAGATAAAGGGGGGTCGCGATTCACGACCCCCATGTCAAAAGAATAGAAGATGATGAGAAACAGGGGCAGAACGAATCGTTCTGTCAGAGTATGGCGCATTGGGTATATGTAAAAGCAAAAAAGGTTCAGTATATTGTGAACCAAAAAAGAGAGACCCACCCTAAATATAGAATTCTGAGGAATCAACGAGACCGGCTCTGAGGGCGTATTTTATGACCTCGTGGGCGGTGTTGACTCCGAGTTTGCGGAAGATGTTCTTACGGTGCGTGGTGATGGTATGCACACTTGAATATCGCTCGTTGGCAATTTCTTTCGTGGTCTTGCCCTGAGCGATGGCTCTAACAATCTCCGTCTCGGTTTCTGTCAGTATGCTTGGCTGTTCCTCCTGCTCCTGTTGCTGCTGGTTGAGGATAGTCTCAAGCACACGCTGGCTGATATGACGATTATGATGGCTTACAGCTTCAAGGGCATCGCGGACATCTTTCAACGTGCCATCCTTGAATACGATGCTGAACTGATTTGACAGATATACGATACTGCGCAGGAACTGAGGGGTAAGATCTTCGCTGATGAGAATCCATTGTGCCAATGCGAAACGCTCTGCGATGATGAGAAGCTGGTTTTCGTCGGCAAAGTCGAATAGCGTGTAATCGAGTACGACAACGGCATCCTCATGTTCCTTCAGTAATTGCACGAGACCGGCCTTGTCGTGGGCACTGAATATCTCTCCGTGCCCTTTCTGTCGGATAAGGCTTTCCAAGGCGAAGCGCGTAAGCTCCTGATTATCTGCGATTATAAATTTGTTCATGTTTTGTTTTTGTATAAAGTTTGAGTCTGCGGTCTAAAGCTTAAAGTCTAAGTTTCAAAATGTTTAAGGTCAAAGGGTTTAGCTCATAGCTTTAGTCCTTTGACCTTAGTCTTTTGTCCTTATACTAACAATATCAAATCTTATCGAGTGCCTGGCTGAGGTCTTCGATGATATCGTCGATATGCTCTGTACCGATGCTCAGGCGAACTGTAGAAGGTGTGATGTGCTGCTCTGCCAATTCCTCTGGTGAGAGCTGTGAGTGAGTTGTTGTGTAAGGATGAATTACAAGACTCTTCACGTCGGCTACGTTTGCAAGCAATGAGAATATCTGCAAAGCATCGATGAACTTCCAAGCCTCTTCCTGACCGCCCTTAATCTCGAATGTGAAGATGCTACCGCCACCGTTAGGGAAGTACTTCTGATAGAGCTTGTGGTCATGATGACTCTCGAGAGCAGGGTGGTTAACCTTGCTTACCTTTGGATGCTTAGCGAGGAAATCAACAACTTTCAGAGCATTCTCTGTGTGACGCTCTACGCGAAGGCTCAATGTCTCTACGCCCTGCAAGAGAATGAATGCGTTGAAAGGAGAGATAGCTGCACCTGTGTCGCGAAGAATGACGGCACGGATACGTGTAACGTATGCAGCAGCACCTACAGCATCAGCGAATACTATGCCATGATATGATGGATCTGGCTTTGCGAGGGTAGGGAACTTGTCAGGATTAGCCTTCCAGTCGAACTTACCGCCATCAACGATAACACCGCCGAGTGATGTTCCGTGACCGCCGAGGAACTTGGTTGCTGAATGTACAACAATATCTGCTCCATGCTCAAGAGGACGGATGAGATAAGGTGTGCCGAAGGTGTTGTCGACGATGAATGGGATGCCGTGCTTATGAGCAACAGCTGCAACGCCTTCAAGGTCGAGAACGTCTGAGTTTGGGTTGCCGAAAGTCTCGGCATATACTACTTTAGTATTAGGCTTGATTGCTGCCTCGAGAGCGTCAAGGTCGTTTACGTTGATGATGGTATTGCTGATACCCTGAGTAGAGAGGGTGTGGGTGATGAGGTTGTAGCTACCGCCATAGAGGTTGTCGGCTGCTACGATGTGGTCACCAGCCTGCACGATGTTCTGGAGAGCGTATGTGATGGCTGCTGCACCAGAAGCAACTGCAAGACCAGCTACGCCACCTTCAAGGGCAGCAACACGGTCTTCGAAAACACCCTGTGTTGAGTTGGTCAGACGACCATAGATATTACCTGCATCGCGAAGTCCGAAACGGTCGGCTGCATGCTGAGAATTATGGAAAACGTAACTTGTAGTCTGATAAATAGGCACTGCGCGTGAATCGGTTGCTGGGTCTGCCTGTTCCTGGCCTACGTGAAGCTGTAATGTCTCAAAACGATAATTCTTCTTGCTCATAATTTTTTTCCTTTTTTTAGCCTCTCCACCCGTGTCCTCCCTTAGAGAGGATGCCTGAGTGAGAAAGGGGTATGTTAATATTCTTGTTATCTTGAAATTATCCGAGTGAAACTTCGGAGGTTTTGATTTCGAGTGCAAAATTAATATTTTTAGAAATATCTTCCAAATTTCTTGCGATATTCGGAAAATATCACTATTTTTGCATCTGAAATAGAAAATCCTTCTGATTGGGAGGTGAAAAAGCCTCTCAAACAGAATAAAACTCTAAGAAAACATGGAAAAGCTTGATGAAACTGATATTCAGATACTGAAAACGCTACAAAAAAATGCGAAATTGACCACAAAAGAGTTGGCTGATGCCGTTCATCTGACCCCGACACCTGTTTTTGAGCGTCAGAAACGCCTGGAGAAGAATGGCTATATCATTAAGTATGTTGCCGTACTTGATCCCGAGAAATTGGATCAGGGACTTCTTGTGTTCTGCAAGGTGAAGTTGAAGCAGATTAATCATGAGATTGCGGATGCGTTTGTGCGTCGCATAATGCGAATTCCGGAGGTGACGGAATGTTACAACACCTCTGGTGCGTACGACTATCTATTGAAAGTACGCGCGCGTGATATGAAGCAGTATCAGGAGTTCGTGCTCAATAAACTTGGTGAGATAGAGAGTCTTGCCTCTATCGAGAGTACGTTTGTGATGAGTGAGGTGAAGCAGAGCTATGGGTTGAATATTTAGAAACACGACCTCGGCCTCTCCCCCCGCCCTCCCCCGTAGGGAGGGAGCCGGAAGGCGATGGAGCACACTAAACAAAAATACTAATCTCTAAGCCTTCTCCCCAAACCAATGGATTTGCGCACTCCAGCTCCCTCCCTACGGGGGAGGGCGGGGGGAGAGGCCGTGTTTTCAATCTATCGGGAACAGATAATGCTTCCGTTTCTTATCGAAGTCAATCATCCATTGGTCGAGAATGATGTTATCGTCGAGGGCGCGTATGGAGAGAGTATGCTCGCCCCTTGTAAGATTGATGTCGATACTCTTAACTGACTGACCGCGAAGAACATTCTTCTTCCATTGTTCGGAATTGTATGCTTCCTTTATTGAAATAACGGTCTCGTTGCCTCCGTCAATACTTACGGCATATCTGACGTCGCCTTTGTCGTGGGGATGAGTAGGAATGAGGGCAATACGCAGAATGGCAGGGGCTTCTTGGTCGGATACGAAGGAGTAGGTGAGGGAAGAGCCTTTTGGAAGTGATACAGCCTTCATGCTATGGCCGAGCATGGAGATGACGTGGAGACCCTCTAAATCTCCCTTAAAGGAAGACTTCTTTGCATTCTGGCTCTCACCCTTTAAAGGGGAGCGGGGAGAGGATCGGTCGTATTCGTTACAGTTGCGGGCGATGAAACCTTCTTTTCTCGCTATCCAACTATAAGGGATGTTCTCGCCATGAGCCTCATGCACCTTGCTTAGTTCCTCTTCCATGCTCTCTCCGGACAAAAGCATGGGAAGTACTGGAGCCCCGAAGACAGGAAGGTCGCGCGGGTGCATATCCATTATATTCTCCCATTTGCCATTGGCTATTGAGATGTTGTAACAATTTGTGAGGCCCACGATATCATGATATGCTTTCTGAGCCTTGGCACAGGCAATACGCATTCCCTCCTCTTGTTCTTCCTTGTTTCTTCCCGGACGGCCGTTAGCCAGTTGTCGTGCCTTTTGCGCCTCAAGAATCTTTACCGCATGAGCCCTTGCAGCACATGCGGGATATTCTATCATGGCAAAATAGGCATCGTTTAGTTCGGGCGACACGGAATCCTCTGCCTCATAGACAGTCTTTACTATTGCCTCGTAGTCATCGAGATAGCGTTGCATCTCATCGCCGAATGCGTGGGTAAACTCCGTATTTCTGATAGGAGATACTCCACGGTCGTATTTGTCCCTGTCGGACAGTTCGGTTTCTGACCACGCCATGAATTCTGGCTTGCGCTCTCCGCAAAGGCGATAGAACTTGCTCATGGCTGGAAAGAGGAAGTTACCAGCACTCTCGCCAAACTGGGTGATAAGCCATTTCTTATAGTGGTCGCCAACGGTTTCGCTTGTCGTGCAGTTGATATTCCATGCGAGGTCGAGGAAAAGTTCAAGGTCATAGCCGGCAACCTTAGGGTCGTGAACGTTTGCTATCCATATCTTGCGCATGTTATGGTCGTATGCCTGTCGCATCTGGTTATAGATAAGACCTGGCTGAGTGGTGGTAAGCCACAGATAGTCGTGAGGCCTTCCCCAATAGCTTAGATGATAGTAAACGCCACCTCCGCCTATTCGTTTCTGTTCCTGGGCGTTGCTTAGGCGAGTGATATAGCCGTAGTTGTCGTCACACCACATAAGTGTAACGTAATCAGGCACTTTTAGTCCGTTCTCATACACCTTGAGCACCTCTTTGTAAGGGATGAATACCTGCATCTGCTTGCTCGGGTCGCCAATATGCTTGCGGATAAGTTCCTGCTGGTCGTTGATGACATTCTGAAGTCCCTCAAGCTGCTCTTTCTCGGTCTTTGCACCATTCATACGACCGTCGTGAATGCCTCGCATACCGATAGTGAACATATTGTTTCGGCTATCCTTCACCTCGTCAAGACGCTCCGCCCAGTATTTCTGTATGTTCTCCTTATTGGTAAAGTAATTGAACTGCCCTTGCCTGAACGTGTTCCATTCGCTTACGTTGTTTCGGAGAAGAGGCTCACAATGTGAAGTCCCGACAAAAATCCCGAAGGAATCAGCCTCTTCCTTTGCCCCTTTCACCTTGAAGAAAGGGGTGGTTTTCTCGTGCATAGCCGGCCAGATAGTGTTGGCGCGAAGGCGAAGCAGAAGTTCGAAGATGCGCTTGTAAGTTCTTCTTCCGATTTGTCCGAAGTTGCCTTTCTCATAGTTAGAGTAGCTCCAATGGCGTAACGACCAGTCCTCATCGTTGAGGAATATTCCGCGATATTCCACGCTTGCTGATTGTGTAGTGGTAAATCGACTGTCGATGGTGAGGCGCTCTTTCATCTCGGGAACAACATCTCCCCACCATATCCAGGGAGAGACGCCTGCTATGCGTGACAGTTCGAGAATACCATAAGCTGCACCACGGCCGTTAGTCCCGACCACTATTATGTTTTTCTTGTGACAGCGTATTGAGAACGCATCATGCCCTTTCGTTATCTTGCTGATGTCAAAGCCCATCTTCGCTAAATCCTGTCTTTCCTTGTCGGTAGCCTTGTCGAGCTGATAGATATGAATCGTTGCCTTTGAAGGAGCCTCAGGGATAGCGTATGCCTCTGTAACCTCAAGCATGTCGTTTGAGAACATATTCAGGGCAGTCTCAACCACGAGGTCCCTATCCGTCTGAACGCTATAGGTCACAGGATTAGTTCCGTCAAACCACACAATATCCTTTGCATGGATTGGCAGAATCAATATGGTTAATAGCAATGATATTATCGTTCTTTTCATTCTGATTAAGGTTCGTCGGGCATTATTGTCATTATCAGATTTAGGTTGATTAGGAATGACAGGGCAAAGATACAAATAAAATCCGAAAACTCACACTTTTCTGCAATTTTTTTTCTTTTTCCAAACAATTCTCCTGTTTTTTCAATCCTTATGCTCTTCCCAAATAGCTCCTATGTAAGTCCTATGTAACTCCTAACCAAACTCGATGAACCTCCCATTCAGGAAGGGACATAGAGCGGACCTTCATCGAGTTTGGTTAGGAAGAAGAGCGAAGGATTAGCGAAGGAATAGCGTTTTTCAAGAGAGTTTGTGTTTGACCGGGAAAAACAGATTTGCATTTTGTTTCTTGGTTTGTCATCTGGGATGCCGGATGGGTGATATTATCGTTTGCGAGCAATCGATTGAGAAGAAAGAATATTGCAAAAAGTCGCCTTTGTCTGACTTTTTCCTTTGTTTATAGATTTTAATGCGTTAATTTTCTCAAATTACTTCTTGTTTCCAACCTTTTTTTGTATCTTTGTACCATTCTGTTGTTAAGTTACACCCTCTCGGTAAATAAAAAGAATAAATTCTTTTGTAATGTTCCCGATTTTTCGTAACTTTGCAAGTAAATAAAATCTTTTTCAAATATTTAATAACAAAACATTGCGATGAAACTCTACTCTAAACTTTTTGTCTCAGCCGTAGCGCTATGTATGTCTGTCGCTGTTTCGGCACAGCAGGCGCGTGATGATTTCCGTAAGGATATCACTCTCTCTGGTTCTAACTACAAGGCTTATCCTGGTCCTCAGAAGGCTCTTACTCCAGCTCCTGCGGGCTATACTCCATATTATATCAGCCATTATGGCCGTCATGGTTCTCGCTATCTCATTGGTCCTATGGATTATGACATGCCATACAATATTATGAAGAAGGCAGCTGATGCCGGTTTGCTTACTGAAAAGGGACAGGAGATTTTTGATAAGATTGGCCAGATTCGCGAGGAGGCAAGAGGTCGTGACGGAGAACTTACTCAGCTTGGTGCAGAGCAGCATCGCGGTATTGCAAAGCGTATGTATGAGAGATTCCCGGAGGTGTTCAAGGGAAAGACAAACGTTGATGCAAAGTCAACAACCGTTATCCGTTGTATCATTTCAATGGAAAATGCGCTTATTCAGTTGGCTTCTATGAATCCGGAACTGAATATCACTCATGATGCAAGCCGTCATGATATGTATTACATGAATCAGCATGACTCTGTGCTTACTGCCTTGAAGAGACAAGGCGAGAAGAGTCAGGAGTATATAGACTTCAGAATGAAGCACAGAACAGGAGACCGTATCCTGAATCTTCTTTTCAAGGACAAGAGCTTCCTTAACGACTACAAAGTTCGTGGCCGTCAGATTGATGCATATATGTTTGTCGAGAAGCTGTTTGAGCTTGCTTCTAACATTCAGAGCACAGAGATTCGCCATAAGTTCCAGATGTATGACCTCTTCAACGAGGATGAGGTTTATGACCTCTGGTGCCGCAGTAATGCTTTCTGGTATGTGAACTATGGTAACTCTCCTTTGAGCGGCGGTATTCAGGGCTACTCTCAGCGTAACCTTCTCAGGAAGATTATCTCAGAGGCAGATTCATGTCTTACCCTCCCACATCCAGGAGCAACTCTCCGCTATGGTCATGATACTATGGTTATGCCTCTCGTCTGCCTTCTTAACCTTAACGGATATGACAAGAAATTGAGCCTTGAGGACCTTGACAAGAACAACTGGCTCAATTACCGCATATTCCCAATGGCATGTAATGTTCAGTTCATTTTCTATCACAAGAATGATCAGGACAAGGATGTCATTTTCAAGATACTCCATAATGAGGATGAGGCTGTGCTTCCTGACCTGAAGCCTGTTCAGGGATGCTATTACAAGTGGAGCGACTTCAAGGAGTTCTTCCTGAAGAAGCTAAACGACTACGAGAAGAAGTAGTCGATTCTCAAGTCTCGTTAATCCCACTTGTATGGAGTATAAGTAAATCGTTCTCAAATTAAATAATGACATCGTGGTGAAACTCTGTACAAAGCTTTTGGTATCAGCCTTTGCGCTGTGTATGTCTGTTGCAGTTTCGGCACAGCAGGCACGTGAGGATTTCCGTAAGGATATCAACCTATCAGCTTCAGGCTATAAGGCATATCCCGGTCCTCAGAAGGCTCTTACTCCGGCACCTGCGGGCTATACTCCATATTATATCAGCCACTATGGTCGTCATGGTTCTCGCTATCTCCTTGGTGCCAGAGACTATGACATGCCATATAATGCTCTCAAGAAACTTGCAGATGCGGGTATGCTGACCGAGAAGGGACTTGAGGTGCTCGACAAGGTTGGGCAGATACGTGAGGAGGCTAGAGGTCGTGATGGTGAGCTTACTCAGCTTGGTGCTGAGCAGCATCGCGGTATTGCAAAGCGTATGTACGAGAGATTCCCTGAGGTGTTCAAGGGAAAGACTAATATAGATGCAAAGTCAACTCAGGTGATACGTTGCATCCTCTCTATGGAGAACGCTCTCTTGCAGTTTACGTCAATGAATCCAGAGTTGATAATCAAGCATGATGCAAGTCATCATGATATGTATTATATGAGTCAGACGGATTCTGTTCTCAAGATATTGAAGAAGCAAGGAACGGATACTCAGGAGTTCAAGGACTTTAGCGATAAACACAGGGGAGGGGTACGCGTAGTGGATTTGCTTGTCAAGGATGGTGAATTCCTTAAGGAAAACAAAATTAGTAGGCATAGGCTTGTAAAGCAGCTTTTTGATCTTGCTTCAAACATCCAGAGTACGGAACTTCGCCATAAGTTCAGTATGTATGACCTCTTCAATGAGGATGAGGTGTATGATTTCTGGGCAGGTAGTAATGCTTGGTGGTATGTGAACTATGGCAGTTCTCCATTGAGCGGTGGAGTACAGGGCTATTCACAGCGTAATTTAGTCAGGAAGATAATCTCTGAGGCAGATTCTTGTCTTGCTCTTCCACATCCAGGTGCAACGCTCCGTTATGGTCATGACACAATGGTTATGCCTCTCGTCTGCCTCCTCAACATTAACGGCTATGGCAAGCAGATGCCTCTTGAAGATCTTGACAAGAATGGTTGGCTCAACTACCGCATCTTCCCTATGGCATGTAATGTGCAGTTCATTTTCTATCACAAGAATGATCAGGACAAGGATGTCATTTTCAAGATACTCCATAATGAGGATGAGGCTGTGCTTCCTGACCTGAAGCCTGTTCAGGGATGCTATTACAAGTGGAGCGATTTCAGGGAGTTCTTCCTGAATAAGATTAACGATTACGAGAAGAAATAATAAAGCCCCTCGGGGAGCTGGGGAGGCTTGAACTAATATGAAGAAACTATTTATAGAAACATACGGATGTCAGATGAATGTTGCTGACTCAGAGGTTGTTGCCTCTGTGATGCAAATGGCTGGCTATGAAACAACAGAAGAAATCGATGAGGCTGATGCGGTGTTCCTTAACACCTGCTCAGTACGTGAAAATGCAGAGAACAAGATATATCATCGCTTGGAGGCTCTGCATAACATAAACAAGAACAAAGGTAAGAAAGTGATCCTTGGCGTGCTTGGCTGTATGGCTGAGCGCGTCAAGGATGACCTTATTGAGAATCATCACGCAAATCTTGTTGCGGGACCTGATTCTTATATGTCGTTGCCTGACCTTATTGCACAATGTGAGCTTGGACAGAACGCTATTGATACTAATCTCTCTTTGACGGAAACATATCGTGATGTGCTTCCTAAGCGTGCTCACGGAATGAAGATTTCGGGTTTTGTCAGTATCATGCGTGGCTGTAATAATTTCTGCCACTATTGCATCGTGCCTTATACCCGTGGTCGTGAGCGTTCAAGGGATATCGATAGCATCCTGAAGGAATGTGTAGATCTCAGGGACAGAGGCTACAAGGAACTCACGCTTCTTGGTCAGAACGTGAACTCTTATAAGTTCCCAAAGGAAGGCTCTGACGAGTTTATTCTTTTCCCGGAACTGCTCAGAAGGGTTGCTGAGGCTGTTCCTGAGATGAGGGTAAGGTTTACCACCTCCCATCCAAAGGATATGAGTGACGATACCCTTCAGGTAATAGCCGATATGCCTAATGTCTGCAAGCATATCCATCTGCCTGTGCAGAGCGGTAGTGACAGGATTCTGAAACTGATGAACAGAAAATATACCCGTGAGTGGTATATGAGTAGGGTAGAGGCTATCAAGCGTATTATTCCTGATTGTGCCATTACAACTGATATCTTCGTTGGATATCATTCTGAAACGGAAGAGGATCATCAGATGTCTCTCTCTCTTATGAGGGAGGTGGGCTATGCAAGTGCCTTTATGTTCAAATACTCAGAGCGTCCGGGCACATATGCTTCAAAGCATCTTCCTGATGATATTCCAGAGGAGGTAAAGATTCGTAGGCTTAATGAGATGATAGCCCTTCAGAATGAGCTTTCCGCAGAAAACTATAAACTTGATGAAGGCAAGGAGTTTGATGTTCTTGTGGAGAATTACAGCAAGCGAAGCCGCGAACAGCTCTGCGGACGCACCGAGCAGAATAAGATGGTGGTTTTCGATAAAGGCAATCACCATATCGGCGAAATCGTAAGGGTTAGGATTACAAGAAGCACCTCTGCCACATTGTTTGGGGAAGAGGTGAAGGCATAGTCACTATATGAAGAAGTTTATTCTGTTTTTTGCACTATTCCTTTCTTTCTTGAACATTGTATATGCTCAGGAAAGAAAGGAATTTGATTTTGTCATTATTGTTGATGACGATGATTTTTGTATGATTAATGCTCCTCAAAAGATATATTTGCAAAATGAAAAAGGAGAAAAAACAGATATTGGCTTTCGTTACCATCCTGGAAATTTGTCCATAAGTAAGGAAGACTATGAGAAGATAAAATCTTTTGATGGGAAAATAGAAATGCATTTTGGATGGGATAAACATTTGATTGGTGAAACTCGTCATTACTTTTATGACATTCCATTAGAGAAACGCTTGTTCGAACAAGCATATGTGATTATAAAAATATATAATATGGATGATAAGAGATACAGAAAAATGTACTATCCATTAAAAGGAAAAAATTACAATTACACATTAATATCACCTGCAGGAATTTGTAAACTACTTACAAGGAAAGAAATAAAAATGCTAAAGCGAAAGAAATTATGGCCTTCAGATTGTGATTGTGAATAAGACCGTAAATAGAATCATATTATGAAAGCATACGTCATTAAAAGACATAACAAATACTTTGGTGATTTTGGAACGTCTTTGTTTGGTAGTGTTATATTGACAATAGGACTTATAGTTGCACCATATCATATAATTGTGATTATGGGGTTAGTCGCAGTTCCTTTCTATGCATGGTTTATATATACATTACAACGGTATATAAAATTCAAGAGAGATAGAGCTGATTATGAGGCATTGGTTATATCAGAGAATGGGATAAAATACAAAAACGAAAAAGAAACTGTATGTATTGCTTGGGATGACATATCTGAAATCGTAATACGAAAAGCGGGGGAGTCTCGTTGGGTTTGGGCAGAATTGGATTTTTTCTTATACAATAATAGAAAAAAGACGTTTAGCCTTGAACCTTATATGCGTACAATAAATATATATCGTTTAAGAAAGGCTATAAGGTTTTTCAGTAAGCGTGAGGATATTGTCGCTACTAAATATCGTTTGTGGCTCATTTTTTAAGATTTTTCGTATCTATTCTTCTTTGCAATTAATTCCGCCATTTTTCCGCTTTTCCTCTTAGGATACTCCATCGATACTCCATCGATAGTCCATCGTTTCGATGGAGAAACGATGGAGAATCGATGGACCACTGATGGAGTATCATTGGAGGAATATTTATGTCTTTGTATGTCGAATGGATATTGACGGGAGAACACAAAAATATGATAATTTTTTGAGACTTATACGCAACCGTTTGTTGGTTTTGGACGCAAAACATGATCGAATTTGCTAAAACGTGTTAAAAATAGGGTGGAAAATTGTAAAAATGTCTTATTTTTTGAATGCTGTTGAGAAATTTTTCGTAATTTTACATTGTTGCATGGCGATACATACGTATTCACACAGAAGAATATATGAAGACGGATTACGAGACAGATTATAACAATATCTCTATTATTCATCTTATTTGTCCTTAGTGTAAAAGCTCTGTTATGAGGTGTGCTGTTTCATAAAGAAACGCAACGCAAAGAATTCCTATTGTCCCTATCTATCATAGTTTATGGGGGTGTTCTTGGGGATTGTTTCATGTTCAGAGTGAATATGGCGAATTTTTATTGCTTTTTTCACCGCCAGAGGGGGATGTCCGCGCCTCTTTGGTTTTGGCGAAATACAAATTCTGCGGACACAAATTTAATAATAAAACCTATAAAATGAAAAAATTTTTACTTTTCTTATCATGTTTTCTGACAACATGGTGTAGTGTGCAAGCAGCAAATCCTCAGATTACTTCTGCTACTTACAATGAAAGCAGCAGCACATTTAGTGTAAGTTACACATCAAACAGTTCGAATAATGCTCTGATGATGGTCTGTAAGGCGACAGGTCCTGTTGGTTCTAATGTAAAACTAAACGCAAGTCCTGCAACGGTTGATTTGCCTATTACAGCAAGAGCAGGTGAGTATAATTTGGTTCTTTTTTCAAATGGTTCTCCATGTTATGAAAAGAAGAATATAATTGTAACAAAATATGGACATATAAATAGTGCTAAAGCTTCGTCAACCAGCTCTGTCACGATTAATTACAGCATGTTCCATGCAGAAACTTCTAGTTATCCTGACAAATCTTACCTGAAAATAGTAGGTGTTGGTACGCATAAGATTACAAATGTTAAGAATGGAAGCTATACATGGACTGGTCTTAAATTAACAGCAGGACAAACATATACTTGTGAAATATATGTTGATGGAGTGTGTAAGCATACATATAAATTCACAGCGCCAGCAAAAATTGGAGATATAACTAGTGTTACAAATGTTTCAACCAGCTCTGTCACGGTTAAATACACCATGCGCAATGCAGAAACTAGCAGCAATTCTTACCTGAAGATAGGTAGTTATAAGCATAACATTACAAATGTTGAGAATGGAATCTATAATTGGACTGGTCTTAAATTAACAGCAGGACAAACATATACTTGTGAAATATATGTTGATGGAGTGCGTAAGGATACATATACATTCACAGTGCCAGCAAAATTTGGAGATATAACTAGTGTTACAAATGTTTCAACCAGCTCTGTCACGGTTAAATACATCATGCGCAATGCAGGAACTAGCAATAATTCTTACCTGAAGATAGGTAGTTATAAGCATAACATTACAAATGTTGAGAATGGAATCTATAATTGGACTGGTCTTAATTTAACACCAGGAGCAACATATACTTGTGAAATATATGTTGATGGAGTGCGTAAGGATACATATACATTCACAGTGCCTGGCGGTGGTACTACTGATGCGGTTAAATTGACGCCTATGGGTAATCGCCTTAAGATCGACTTCACTCTCAGCAGTCCAGGATATGTGAAATTTAGAGTGCATACATATTCTATGACTGGTGGTAATGGACAATCAAAGGAGGTCGATTATGGACAATGTGACACATGTGAAGGAACAAAAGAGGTAGACGTTCCGTACTATACTGGCTATGTTGGTTATGCGGTAGAACTTATTAAGAATGGTACAAGTGTAAATGGCGCGTCAGTTACAGCCTATAACAGATAATCCTTAATTATATTTTAATCTTGTGGCACAAACTATTTATAATAGGTTGTGCCACAATTTTTTTTATTCCAGACATTCTGATTCCTTCTGTTCTCTGGGTGTCTGTCTTATGTAAATGTCTGCTCTTTCTCATAGGATACTCCATACATACTCCATAGATACTCCATAGATGGTCCATAGTTTCGATGGAGTATCTATGGTGAATTAATGGGCTATATATGGAGAATTAACGATGGATGATGAACAAAAAAATAGAGTTTCACCTCCCGTGTGGATGATGAAACTCTATCATTTATTTGTTGAAAAAAGAATTTACTTCTTCTTTGCAGGCTTCTTGGCAGGAGCTGCTTTAACAGGAGCCGCCTTAACAGGTTCTGCAGGCTTCTCTGGCTCCAAGCCCTCTATGCCTACGAGTTCTACCTTGAAGATGAGCATTGAGTAAGGCTTGATCTTGCCCTGATCAGCATCGCCATAGGCAAGCTCGTAAGGGATGTAAAGCTCCCATGTAGAGCCTACAGGCATCATGGTAAGAGCCTCTGTCCAACCCTTGATAACCTGATTGCAACGGAACTTGGTGATTGGGTCACTACGCTTGTATGAAGAGTCGAAGACTGTACCGTCGAGGAGCTTTCCCTCATACTTTACCTTTACCTCCTGAGCAGCAGTAGGTATAGGACCTGTACCCTTTGTCAGAATCTTGTACTGAAGACCTGAAGGAGTAGTCACAACGCCTTCTTTCTTGGCATTCTCTGCAAGGAACTTCTTGCCTGCCTCGCGGTTAGCTCCGTAGAGTCTTTCCTGCTTAGCCTCGTGGTTAGCCTTCATGCGAGCCTCGAAATAGCTTGCAGAAGTCTGCTGATTATAGATAGAGGTGTCTTTCTTGAGAGCTGCAACGAAACCCTCAACGAATTTCTCACGTACGAGAGCCTCTGGTGAGCCCTTGAGCTCGTTCTCGATGCCAGGGAACAAGCGTTCCTTTAGCATCTTTGCAATCTCGATACCGGCGGCATGGGCATTGTAGCTTGGGTCTTCGGTCTTATTCATTGCCTCTTTGAAACCTGCGATGAAGTCAGCCATATAGGCTGTATCAACCTTCAGCTGGCTTGTGAGGTAAGGAATAAGTCCGTTTGTCTGAGACATACCTGCAGCATAGCTTAGTGTGTCGTTGCTGTTGGCAAGAACTGTACGCTCAGGAGCAGCAGCAGGAGTAGCGATTTTTTTCTTCTTATCATTAGCAGCGATGGTGAGCATTGAGAAGCTCACCATCATTGTTATTGCTATAAAAAAAGTTTTTTTCATTTCTAAAGATATTAAGAAATTATGAAGTTAAGAGCTTGAAACTCTAACCCCTAACCTCTAATCCCAAAGTCCCCCTATACAGGGGATTTAGAGGGGCTTACTTATTTCTTGATGCTTATAAGCTCAATCTTGAAGATAAGTGCAGAGAAAGGCTTCAACTGACCAGTTGAGCGCTCGCCGTAAGCGAGTTCCTGTGGGATATATACTTCCCAGATAGAACCTACAGGCATATGAACGAGAGCCTCTGTCCAACCCTTGATAACTCTGTTAGCAGGGAATGTTACAGGCTCCTTGCGATCGTATGAAGAATCGAATACCTTTCCGTCGATGGTCTTGCCTTCGTAGTTAACTACAACAGTAGATGAATCTGCAGGAATCTCGCCAGAACCCTCCTTGATAACCTTATACTGAACGCCGCTTGGGAGAACCTTTACGCCTTCCTTCTTTGCATTCTCTGCAAGGAACTTCTCACCGGCCGCCTTGTTGTCGCCATACTGCTTCTCAGCCTCACGAGCCTTGATAGCCTGAACCTTTGCTTGTGCAATCTCGTTAGCCTGCTCTATGGTCATAATCTGGTTCTTGCCAGTAGTACCAGCGATGAAACCAGCGAGGAAGTTCTTCATAGAAACGGTCTTTGTTGAGTCCTCGCCGAAGAGTTCGCGATTGAGGCCCTTGATCATCTGGTTAGAGATCTGCTGACCGATCTGAATACCAGCATAGTATGCTGCAGTCTTCTTGTCGTCGCCAGCCTTTGCACCCTCGTTGAGACCCTTGATGAAAGCGTCCATGTAAGTGGTATCAACACCGAGTTGGTTAACGAGGTATTCCTTCAGACCCTGAGTCTGGCTCATACCGATGGTGTAGCTTACAGTGTCGATGTCGTTCTTGAGGTTAGCCTTGGGACTGTTGCCGCAAGAAGAGAATGATGCAGCAAGTGCAGCGATAAGCGCGATTGCTGCGAAAGTGAATTTTTTCATTTTCTTTGTTTTTTATTTTAGTTATTTTCTAGTTATTCTGATTAGATCCGGATAGTCCGGATTTACTTGAATCTCTGGATTATCCGCCCCTCTTTACTTAACCTCAATAAGCTCAACATCAAAGATGAGGGCTGCGTATGGAGGGATAGAGCCTGCTGCACCAGCTTCGCCATATGCGAGGTGATAAGGGATGAAGAAGCGGTTCTTGCCACCTTCCTTCATGAGCTGAAGACCTTCTGTCCAACCTGCGATAACGCCATTGAGAGGGAATGCTGCTGGCTCGCCACGCTGTATGCTGCTGTCGAATACTGTGCCGTTGGTGAGTAAGCCCTCATAGTGGCATACAACTGTATCGGTAGCCTTAGGCGACTTGCCTGTACCCTCTTTGAGTACTGTATACTGAAGTCCTGAAGCTGTTGTGATTACACCGTCTTTCTTTGCGTTCTCTGCAAGGTAAGCCTCGCCTTCTGCCTTGAGCTTCTTGCCTGTCTCTGCCATAGCAGCACGTTGCTTAGCCTCCTGTTCCTGGAAGAATTTCTGTACAATCTTCTGTGAGTCAGCCATTGAAATCTTGAGTTCTGAATCGTTGAGCACATCCTTGATTGCCTGTGCGAAATCGTCGATGTTGAGACTCTCTGCGCCCATGCTCTTAAGCTGGGAACCGATGCCCAGTCCGAGGGCGTAGCTTACATTATCCATGTGAATTTTAATCGTTTTTTGTGGAAAAATATTTAATCAAGGTGCAAAGTTAACATTTTTCTCCGATTACTTTAGTGTATTTCCGAAAAAAATTACTATTTTTGTGCATTGTTAAGAATTAACGCCCGATATTAGGCAATAAAACAACGTAAAAACTATTGAAATTATGAGGAAGAAAATAGTTGTCTTGACAGGTGCGGGGATGTCGGTTGAGAGTGGTCTGACCACTTTCCGCGATGCTGGTGGTTTATGGGATAATTATCCTGTGATGAAAGTTGCCAGCCATACGGGTTGGGAGCAGGATCCTTGCTATGTGAATGATTTCTACAACATGCTCCGTACCAAGTACCGTGATGTGAAGCCTAATCAGGGGCACCTTCTGCTGAAGGAACTTGAGAAGGATTTCGACGTGACTATCGTTACTCAGAACGTGGATAACCTTCACGAGATGGCCGGTTCCTCAAAAATCATACACCTTCATGGTGAGTTGATGAAGATGTGCTCAAGTCGTGATGTTGATAATCCTCGCTTTCACGTAACCCTTCCTCATGAGGGCTTCGGAGAGTCAGGCCTTGAGGTTCCTCATGGAGAAAAGGCTGGCGACGGAAGTCTTTTGAGACCTTTCATCGTATTCTTCGAGGAAAATGTGCCTAATATGTATGATGCGGCTCAAGAAGCACAACAGGCAGATATCTTCATAATAATAGGTACGAGTCTGAATGTATATCCGGCTGCCGGACTTGTGCAATATTGTCGTCCGGGAATACCGATGTATCTTATTGACCCTAACGCTGTTGCTACTCGTGCTAATCTCACGCATATAAAGAAAGGTGCAAGTGAGGGAATGAAGGAATTGATTGAGATATTAAGAGAGGGGAAGGAGTAAAGTATAAAGATTTAAGTTTAAAGTAGAAAGTGTAAAGATAAAAAATGAAAGTACTGATAATGAATGGTCCGAACTTGAATCTTCTCGGTGTTCGTGAACCTGGAATCTATGGAGATTCTTCTTTTGAGGCTTATCTCCCTAAGTTGAAAGAGCGTTTCCCTAATGTTGAACTGGAATATTTCCAGAGCAATATCGAGGGTGAAATGATAAACAAGTTGCAGGAGGTGGGCTTCACATACGATGGCGTTGTTCTGAATGCCGGAGCATATACCCATACAAGTGTGGCTCTTCACGACTGTATCCGTTCACTTCGCTGTCCAGTGATAGAGGTGCATATTAGTAATGTACATACGCGAGAGGAATTCCGTCATCATAGCTTTATCTCTGCTGCCTGCAAGGGAGTAATATGTGGTTTCGGACTTGATTCTTACCGTCTGGCTGTTTCTGCTCTCTGTGAATAATGGAATAAGGGTGATGGAATAAGGAATAATGTTTGATAGTTTTTTAGTCTAAAAGACAAACAAACCTTATTCCTTATTCCCTTCATCCTTAATCAAAAACAAAACAATGGCAAAGTCTAAGACACAGGATCCGACACATACAACCCTTGACGGAGAGGCTGAACTTGATAAATATGTTAGGGAACATTCTGACAAGGAGCCAGAATATCTTTATCGTCTCTATCGTGACACCAATGTCCGTCTCCTTCATGGCCGTATGGCAAGCGGGCATCTTCAGGGGCGTTTGCTAAAGATGCTCGTTGAAATGGCAAAACCGAAGAATGTGCTTGAAGTGGGTACTTTCTCCGGCTATTCTGCCTTGTGTCTTGCCGAGGGACTTTCAGAAGACGGTCATCTCTATACCTTTGAGATAAATGACGAGCAGGAAGACTTTACCCGAAAGTGGATAGAAGGCTCTCCGCTTAGTGAGAAGATATCATTTATAATAGGTAATGCCATAGAGGAAGTTCCGCGTATCGCTTCTGAAAAGGGTATAGCTTTCGATATGGCCTTTATTGACGGAGATAAGCGTACATACGTTGAGACCTACGAGATGGTACTTCCTCTTATGTCGAAAGGCGGATGGATTCTTGCTGACAATACCTTGTGGGACGGTCATGTTATTGATCCTGAATATGCGAGGGATAATCAGACGAAAGGAATACGCGAATTTAATGATGTCGTTGCAAATGACGATAGGGTAGAGAAGGTTATGATTCCACTTCGTGACGGATTGACTTTGATAAGAAAGAAATAGCTATTGGGTGTTGGGTGATGGGTGTTGGTGGTTAGGAGAAGTCGGCACCTAAATTTATTTCCGATATATTTGGAGGTATCAAAAGTTTTTATTACCTTTGCATTACAAACATTCAAATTATTAACTTAAAAACATAGAATCTAAACAAAATGGACAATAAGAATCAGCAGCCTGGACAGCAGGTACAGATAGAAGTGTCACCTGAGGTGGCAAGAGGTATTTATTCTAACTTCGCAGTTATCAGCCACTCACACGCAGAGTTTGTTGTTGACTGTGCAAGTATGCTTCCAGGTCAGCCAAAGGCACAGGTGGTTAGTCGTATACTCCTTGCTCCTGAGCACGCAAAGCGTCTTGCTATGGCTCTTCAGGAGAATATCATGCGCTATGAGTCTGAGTTCGGTACAATCGATCTCGGTCAGCCACAGGCTCCACAGGGACCTCGTACCGCTAACCCGTTCGGAAAGGGCGAGGCTTAATTCAGAAAAAGGCTCAAAGTCAAGGCCGCTTAAAAGCCATAAGAGACTCGGTGCAGTTCCAATTCTGCACCGAGTTTCTCCGTTTCTAGGGGAACGGACTTGAAACGGACCTGAAACGGACTTGGAACGGAGGTAGATATTAGTTTGAAAGTTTGTATTCCAATGGCGTTTGGTTGGTGAGGCGCTTGAAGTATTTGCTGAAGAATGAGGGATTGGGAAAGTCCATTTCTTGAGAAATCTGTGCGATTGGTTTGTCGGAATATTTGAGTTCAATCTTTATGTGCTCGATGAGGGCGCGATCAATCCATTCCTTGGCGGTAATGCCGCTGGCTTGGCGGATGACGGTGCCTAGATAGTGCTCGTTAAGGCACATCTTATCGGCATAGAAACCTATTTGATGCTCGCGTGTGGCGTGTTGATTGACAAGATATATAAAACGGTCGAAAATGGTCTGCTCACGACTTTGCGAAGCCTTTAACAGATCGATATGTTTGCGATATAGCCCATCGTAGTGGTACATCATAGCGGCAACTATACTACTGAGCGTCTGGCGGTTATAATCAGGTTGGTGAACCAAGTGCCAGATGGTGTCAATGAAATGACGTGCCGTGATGATGTCGCTCTCATCGACTTTTATCTGGAAGTCGCGCACTTGTCCGTTGAAAGCCGATGGCATCTGTCCTGTGGCAAATGGCATAGGGAAATCTGCAAAGAGTCCTATGCCGTAGAGCTCAAGACCTTCCCCGAAGTCTATAGGGTTAATGATGGTTCCAGGTCCCAAGAACACGAGTGTGCCCGGGGTTAGATGCCGTTCTACGAGATTGATGCTGATTCTTGCCTCTCCACCGACGAATACTCCCATTCGATAGTCGTCGATGACGAAAGGCGGCATACTGTGGTGCATGGCAAGCAGGAAAACATTTGGATTTCCGTATATCATGCCCAGTTCGTTGCTGAAATATGAATATTCAAGTATCTGTGCGAAATGAGGACTTAGGATTTCTCTTATTCGCGAATAGTTCATCAGATTCGGTTGCTTTCCCATAGTTATTATTGCTAAATCCATGGCAAAGATAATAAAAATGTGTGGAATAATATCCTTTTTATGTAATAATCTAACAAAAAGAACATTTATTCATATTTAAAGATAACAGATTTTTTGTAAAATCGCCGTATCTTTGCAAACGAATACAGCGAAGATTATCAAAGTAACGATTATGCGAAAATTCATTTTAGCTCTTTTAATGTTGCCGGCAATGGCACAGGCGCAGACTCTCGAAGAATGCCAGCAGGCAGCGGAACGTAATTATCCGCTGATACAGCAGTATGGACTGATTGACAAGACTACTGAGCTGACGGTGGCAAATATCCAAAAGGGGTGGTTGCCGCAGGTGTCTGTTTCTGCACAAGCCACTCTACAGAGCGACGTAACGGCATTTCCCGATCAGATGCAGCAGATGTACAAGGCTATGGGCATAGACATGAAGGGGCTGTCGAAGGACCAGTACCGCGTGGGTGTTGATGTGCAACAGATGGTATATGACGGTGGTGTTATCAAGAGCAAAAAAGAGATTGCTCGGGAACAGGGAAACGTACAGACGGCTCAGAACGAGGTCAATATGTATAATGTTCGCAAGCGCGTGAATGAGATGTATTTCGGTTTGCTGTTACTTGACGAGCAGATCAAGCAGAATGCGAATTTGCAGAATCTGCTGAGTGCCAATGAGAAAAAACTGGCTTCAATGCAGAAAAACGGGACGGCAGCTGAGAGTGACTATCTGAACGTAAAGGCAGAGCGCCTGAACGTTGTGCAGAAGATGACGGATATGCAAGCCCAGCGGAAAGCCCTTGTCAGGCTACTATCCACTTTCTGCGGGATAGAGGTGAAGAATCCTGTAAAGCCCCCGCTAAACTCTAAACGCTCAACCCTAAACTCTGAGCGACCTGAACTAAAGGCCATTAATGCCCAGCTCCGACTTGCTGATGCTCAGGAGAAAGCCCTTGATGCATCCTTGATGCCGAAGTTCGGGGTGTTTGCGCAAGGTTTCTATGGTTATCCCGGATATAATGTTTTCGAAGATATGATGAATCGTCAATGGTCGCTCAATGGTATGATTGGTGCGAGGCTCACTTGGAATATAGGGGCTTTCTATACTCGCAAGAATGACAAGGAGAAAATACAGGTACAACGCAAGACAGCAGAGACCAATCGTAGCGTGTTCCTGTTCAACAACAATCTGGAACAGATTCAACAGAACGAGGATATAGAGCGCTATCGGAAACTAATGGCAGATGACGAGGAAATCATTAATCTGCGGTCGTCTATACGTAAGGCTGCAGAATCGAGACTCTCGCATGGCATTATTGATGTGAATGACTTGGTGAAGGAGATCACAAACGAGAATGCAGCAAAAGTTCAGCAATGTGTGCATGAAATAGAGATGCTGAAAGAGATTTACGACTTGAAATATACAACCAATAACTGATATAGAATATGAAAGCAGTAAATACAATATGGACGATAGGTTTGGCAATGGTCTTGGCAAGCTGTGGAGACAAAGAGCAAAAAAATGATGCTACGGGCGTGTTTGAAGCCACGGAGACAACTATTGCCGCAGAGCAGAGTGGCACGCTGATGGCATTTGGTGTCTGTGAGGGCGATGAGATTGCTGCCGGCAAGGAAGTGGGACTCATTGATACTACACAGATATGGCTGAAGATTAAGCAGATGGGTGCAACAAAGCAGGTTTATCAGAGTCAGAAACCGGATATGGAGGTTCAGATAGCCGTTACTCGACAGCAATTGGATAAAGCTAAGCAGGAACAGCAGCGCTATAAGGAACTGGTTAGCGACGGGGCTGCACCAAGCAAGATGCTTGATGATGCGACAAGTCAGGTTGAGTTGTTGGAAAAGCAGCTCAAGGCTCAGGTTTCTACTCTAAACACTCAACTCTCAACCCTTAACTCCCAGCTCTCAACTACTGATGTGCAGGTTAGCCAACTGATGGATCAGTTGCGGAAGTGTCATGTCATAGCACCTGTCAAGGGTATTGTATTGGAGAAATACGTTGAAAAGGGCGAGTTCGTCGCAATCGGCAAGCCTTTGTTCAAGATGGCAGATACGAAGAGCATGTTTATTCGTGCCTATGTGACTTCTGCACAGTTGAAGAATATCAGGGTAGGGCAGAAGGCAAAGGTCTTTGCCGACTATGGTAACGGACAAAAGAAGGAGTACGAGGGCGTAGTGTCTTGGATAAGCAGTCGTTCTGAGTTTACCCCTAAGACCATACTCACAGACGATGAGCGTGTTGATCAGGTATATGCCCTGAAAGTTGCCGTAAAGAATGATGGGTATATAAAGATTGGTATGTATGGGGAAGTTCAATTTAACAATTAACATGCCTTTCGTATTCCAGCTTCCTCCTTATGGGAGAGGGCGGGGGAGAGGACAATAATTATGATATCTGTCAATCATATCTCGAAGTCGTATGGCAGGGTAAAGGCACTCGATGATGTGTCGTTCTCTGTGGGCAAGGGCGAGGTTTTTGGACTTATAGGTCCAGACGGCTCTGGCAAGACCTCCATGTTCCGTATCCTCTGTACGTTGTTGCTTGCTGATGAGGGTACGGCAACGGTAGATGGCTTTGACGTGGTACGTCAGATGAAGGAAATACGTAAGCGTGTAGGGTATATGCCTGGCAGGTTCTCGCTATATCAGGATCTGACTGTGCATGAGAATCTTGAGTTCTTTGCCACTCTTTTCGGTACTACGATTGATGAGGGGTATGACAATATCAGGGCTATATATTCGCAGATAGAGCGATTTAAGGATCGTAAGGCTGGGGCTTTGTCGGGTGGTATGAAACAGAAACTGGCATTGAGTTGTGCGTTGGTTCATCAGCCAAGCGTACTCTTCCTCGATGAGCCTACTACGGGCGTTGATCCTGTGAGTCGCAAAGAGTTCTGGGAAATGCTTGCTATGCTAAAGGAGCGTGGCATAACCATTGTTGCTTCCACCCCTTATCTTGATGAGGTTAGGCAATGTGAACGTGTGGCGTTTCTTAGTGAAGGTAAGGTGATGGGCATAGACACACCTGAGGTGGTGCTTGACAGGTTCAGGGATATATTTAATCCTCCAGAAATAAGTCAAAACTCAAAAGATAAAGGTCAAAGGGCGGAAATTGAAAATGTCATCGAAGTCTCTCACTTGGTGAAGGCATTCGGCGATTTCCATGCAGTTGACGATATCAGCTTTTCGGTTAAGCGAGGTGAGATATTCGGTTTCCTTGGGGCTAATGGTGCCGGCAAGACGACTGCTATGCACATGCTGACTGGTTTGAATCAACCCACAAGCGGTTCTGGAACAGTAGCAGGCTTTGACATCCGCACAGAGCATGAACAGATAAAGAAGAATATCGGATATATGAGCCAGAAATTCTCGCTTTATGAGGATTTGACTGTGGCTGAGAATATTCGGCTATTCGGTGGTATCTATGGCATGAAGGGTAAGGATATTGCCCGTAAGACGGACGAACTCCTAAAGAAACTGAATTTCGAGGAGCATAAGAACGACCTCGTAGGTTCTCTGCCACTTGGCTGGAAACAAAAACTGGCATTCTCCGTCTCTATCTTCCATGAACCTGCCATAGTCTTCCTTGATGAGCCTACTGGTGGAGTGGATCCCGCAACCCGCCGTCAGTTCTGGGAACTTATATACGATGCCGCCCATCGTGGAATAACTGTTTTCGTGACTACCCACTATATGGATGAGGCTGAGTATTGTGACCGTATCTCTATTATGGTGGATGGCAAGATTAGTGCGATGGGCACGCCAGAGGAACTGAAACGCAATCTCGGACAGCCCGACATGGATCATGTGTTTACGTATCTTGCAAGGCAAGCGAAGAGAATAGAAAAATAATTCAATTAATAATAAAATCCCGTTGCGGCTCTCCCTTCCCCATCACGGTGGAAGGGCTGGAGGTAGGGGTCTTTTCATTATGCGACAGTTTATATCATTTGTCATAAAGGAAACTCGCCACATCCTTCGCGATAAGCGAACGATGCTGATACTCTTTGTCATGCCGGTTATGATGATGCTTATCTTCGGTTTTGCCATAACCAATGATGTGAAGAACGTGCGAACTGTCGTTGTGACTTCGCAAATGGATCATCAGACACAGGCTTCCGTAAATCGACTTTCAACATCGGAATATTTTAATGTCATAGCTACCGTGGGTACGCCTAAGGAGGCTGAACTGCTCATCCGAAATCAAAAAGCCGATATGGCAATAGTCTTTGCACCTGATTATGCCTCCAAGCATTCGGGCATCCAGTTTATCGTTGACGGCTCTGACCCTAACATGGCTCAGCAATGGACAAACTATGCTCAGCAGACCATTCTCAACCCTAAGCTCTCGTCTCTGAATGCCAAGCTACTATACAATCCTCAGATGAAGTCGGCATATAACTTTGTTCCGGCTATCATGGGAATGCTCATGCTTCTTATCTGTGCAATGATGACCTCCGTAAGCATTGTTCGCGAGAAAGAGCGTGGTACGATGGAAGTCCTATTGGTATCACCTGTTCAGCCGCTTATGATAATTGTGGCTAAGACAATCCCATATCTGTTACAGGCGTTGCTCATTCTTGGCATTATACTATTGATGTCTGTCACGGTACTCGATGTGCCATTATCGGGCTCTCTTGGCTGGATCCTCGTTGTTTCGCTCATTTACATCCTATTGGCTCTATCCCTTGGCTTGCTTATTTCCAATATCGCGCAGACCCAGTTTGTAGCCTTACTTGTCTCGGCTATGGTATTGCTGTTGCCAACTGTTATGCTTTCTGGCATGCTCTTCCCTGTGGAGTCAATGCCAACCATACTTCAATGGGTTTCAGCCGTCATACCACCGCGCTATTACATTCAGGCTATGCGCAAACTGATGATAATGAATGTGGGTATAGGTGAGGTGTGGCGTGAGGTGACAGTCCTCATTGGAATGACCGTATTGCTTCTCACCATTTCATTGGTAAAGTTCAACAAACGATTAGAATAGTAGGCTATGACATTGAAATATCTCATACAGAAAGAGTTCCTGCAGATACGCCGTAACTCGTTTATGCCGAGGATAATCTTTATCTTCCCCATAATGGTGATGTGTGTTATGCCGTGGGTAATGAATCAGGAGGTAAAGAACATACGCGTTGATGTGGTGGATAACGACCGTTCTACGCTCTCCCAGCAACTTGTGCATAGCATAGAGGCATCTAACTACTTTATCTTCAATGGCCTGCGCCCTACATATGATGCAGCCTTCAAGGATATTGAAACCTCAAAGGCTGATATTGTACTGGTTATTCCCCGAAATTACAGCCACGACTTAACCTTGGACAGTAATCCGCAAATTCTGATTGCTGCCAATGCTGTCAACGGAACAAAAGGCTCAATAGGATTGTCGTATCTTTCGCAGATTGTTACCGCCAATGTCGTGCCTGCTGATATCGTCAAGCAGTTGAAGGTTGATGTTTTATCTCTCTACAACAAGGGACAAAGTTACAAGGTCTTTATGATTCCTGCCTTGACGGGCATCCTTATGATGATGCTCTGCGGTTTCCTGCCTGCGCTTAACATAGTGGGAGAGAAGGAGAAGGGAACTATTGAACAGATCAACGTTACCCCGGTATCCAAGTGGTCGTTCATCCTTGCAAAGCTCATCCCTTACTGGATTATCGGTATGGTAGTCCTGACTCTCTGTCTGCTACTGTCGTGGGGCGTCTATGGCATTACGTGTCAGGGACCACTTGTCCTTATCTACTTGTTAGCCTTGCTCTTGGCATTGTTCTTCTCGTCTCTTGGACTTATCATTTCCAACTATAGCGACACTCTTCAGCAAGCTATGTTGGTAATGTGGTTCTTCGTGGTCTGTCTGATGCTGCTCTCCGGTCTTTTTACCCCAGTTCGTTCCATGCCGCATTGGGCTTATCTTACTACGTATATCAATCCTATGCACTATTTCGTTGATGCTGTCCGTACAGTATTCATCCGAGGTGGTGATTTCCAGAGCATAGCCCATCAGGTCCTCGCTCTCGTCATTTCCTCCTCATTCATGGCTGTATGGGCAGTAGTGAGTTATAAGAAGAATAATTAACGTGAAACCGCACCCTGCATGCCTTTTAATTGAAAATAAATGTCAGGAAAGTAAATTATACTCAGTAAATTTGTCTAATTCACGTTAGAATGAAAACTCCCTGTAATGCAAAGCGCATTACAGGGAGTTTTCATTCTTGCGGTTATATGTTTTATAGTTCATTAAGCAAACTTTCTGAGACCTCCAAATTTCTTCTTGTAATTATTGCGCTTTGTGTGTATTTTAACAAGAATTGGAGTAAAAATGTAGATGTTGCCTTCTACTTCTTTTTTCTGATTTTGATTAATAGGTGTTGCGTTTAAGAAGGAAGGATATTGGGGTGTGATACCTCAGATAAAGAACGTATCATTCCCTATACGTGGCAAGTGGCAAGTAGATCTTGTTGATGGTCGTTCCATAGTCATGTCAACATCCACCTTCCCTTGTTAGATGCATAAATCACTTATTTTCCGACAATCGTTTTAGTATATCATCCAAGACATCTAAGTTGCGGGCATCAATATCTATGTCAAGCTGATTCCCATCTCGGTCAAACAATATGTATGTGGGATATCCAGTAATCTTCAAGTGACCTTCAATAGCAGACTGCTGTTCTTTTGGAAGATTATAATGAGCTACGTTACTGCCAGTAACCTTATATTCCTTGATTATATTCTCCCAAGAATCCTTTGGGCTATGGTTTGCGAGATATAAATACTGAATGTCATATTTAGACAGACGCTTGTATTCTTCCTCTGAGTGTTTGAGAGCTTCCTTGCAAGGGCCACACCATGTTCCCCAAATATCAAGTAGGACAATTTTCCCTTTAAACGGTTTTAGTATTTCCTTTAATATGGCTTCTCCTTTGGAGAGGTCTTTGAGATTGTCAGATGATTTGATGACCAGTTTATCAAAATCACTATTCTCAATAGAAATGTAGTGATTATTCCTGTTTTCTATAATGTCCCAACCTAGATTTTTGTTAGTAATTGTTTTGAATGAATCTATCAATTCCTTGCTTAGCGACCTGTGGTCGTGTTCCATCTTGTCGTAAACTACATGACTGAGGTAGATATTCCTCATAGAAGGAGTTGCTTTGAGAGAATCAAGTATTTTACTATCTATCTGAAGTTTGGTGATTAATAGTTTTTCTTCCAAGACTCTTGATGCTTTTGGACTATTTAAGATCTTTTCTGCTGTCTCAATTAGTTCTTGGTTCTTCGCATTATATTCATCTGCCAGTTTTTGCTTAATTTCTTCATTAGGCTCTGCATTAATGGCATTTTCTGCTTCTGTCAAAAACTTCTTCCAACGTGTAAGAATAGCCATTTCCTCATCATTTTGTGCTATTTCTGAGAGGAAATCTGTAATTTTGACCCTTAATGAATGAGAATAAGAGTTTGTGATATCGCTAAGATAGTAATTTGTAAAATAAAGTAAATCACGATGTAGAGAGTATGGTCCATCCAACTTTGTCCAGAATGTATCATAGGCATATTTGCGAGCGTTGTCTGTCAGTTGATGGTTCTGTACCACAAATTTTGCTTGTGCAAACTCACAGGCCTGTTGCCACAATGTGTTACCTTTTCTGTATTTTGAAAAGCGTACAGAAAGCGTTGGGTGAGCATCGCAAAGACTATCGATATACGTATATTGTGCCTTTATCAGGCTATCAGTAGATGCAATAAACTTGTCAAAGTCTCCACCTTTCTCCATACTTACTGTATTCCAGTCAAGTGGGAATCTGAACAATTCATTTTGAAGTCGTACATCATCTCCCATAAAGAATCTGCGACCTTCCTTGAAATCATAGAGCATGAAGTATGTCTTGCCAGGCTCCAGCATTGTACGAACAAAACAGCGTGACCAGTCGCAGAAGAACTCCGTGCTATTCCGTACAGGAATTTTAATGGTGAAACGTCCTTGGTCATCCATATTGGCAGATTCATGAATTTGCTTACCGGAAATTGGGTTTTCCTGATATCCAAATGAAAAGGTCATATCATTCTTTTCTTCTGTGGGCATGTCTTTAATCCACCCCACCACGGTTATAGTATCATTTCTATACCCATTATCAACAAAGTTACTACGAGTGTCCTTGATGGGATAATCAGGCATAAAACGGTCTGTAATCATCGAATAAACAAATCCCTGATTGTCTATATGAATATTGCGCTTTCCTTTCTTGTTTTTCCCAATGACAACTTTCAATTCCTCTTTTCCATTGGTCATTACAATATTGGCTTCACCAGTTTTGGGATTAACATCGCATTGCTTATAATCCCAAAACTGACATTTGTAAATTGCGCAACTATCAAGAAAGGCAATCTTCCATTCACCATCATTTTCATCACGCCAGTAAGATGGAATAATTTGTTTCCAACGCTCTTCTACTGGTTTAATACCTTTTATCTGAAAAGCACCCTCACCATCACCTTCTATGAAGTCAAACGTCTTTGTGGTCTTTGGTATAGGCTGAAAATGAAATACCATATTCCTTGTGCCATCGCGATGGGTACTAACAAACTTATTAAGCTCAATACCATCTGCTGAAAGCAGTTTATAACGAGTTTCGCCAACCTTCAGATATGTGTCGCCAGAAAATTGGAAACGATAATGTTCAGGGTAGTCGGGACGTTCTCGTGCTGTAATATATATCAAAGTTTCAGCATCCTTCAATTCTACTTTGTTTATATCCAAAGCAAGATTAAAGTATCCATCTCCATAACTGTTACTGTATTCTGTTGTTGGCTTATTCCATACTAAATTGTTGTCCTTTGCCAAGAGATTTCCTATGCAGAGCAATGTGATAATTGTTACCGTCAGTATTTTTTTCATCTTATTTGAAGTAGGTCTTGTTATTTTTTTTGCAAAGATACATTTTTTTTCTTTTTCCTCCAAAGAAAAAGGATAATTTCGCTAATTAGCATGAATTACTTCCCAATTGTTGAGGACTCACACTCGCTTTTCCTCCGATGATAATACCATTATAATACCATTATATTACCATAATAATACCATAATAATACCATAAT
>Ga0326513_10000640_pt1 | contig 29829 bp, 26 predicted proteins | sample 2_2465_0518_D_FD_203654 | JGI IMG/M metagenome (GOLD analysis project Ga0326513, IMG submission 203654) | Bovine rumen microbial communities from UC Davis, California, United States - 2_2465_0518 | ecosystem: Host-associated > Mammals > Digestive system > Stomach > Rumen | place: USA...
CCGTAGCGTTCAGTTTAAGATTACCATCACCGGAAATAATGCTCAATTTGTTGACGTCCATGCTGTTGGCAGTTCCTGTAAGTCCCATCTGAATACTGACGGGCGACTTCAGTTTGTTCAGCCTTTGGGATAGGAATAAAAAGTCAACAGGGGTAATGCTGGCTTCAATGACTGGACAAGAGTAATTCAGCGTTTCGCCAATATGGTCAAAGTCTGCCGTACCTGTCAACTCTTGGATACTGAGACTGGAGCGGGGTAATTGTAAAAAGAAGTTGTCCAACTTAATATTCTCCCGATGGCGTTCCAAATGGAAGGACATGCGGCTCAGCGTAAGTCCCGACTGCTCCATAAAGGCCAGACGCTTGACAGTGAATGACAAGTCTTCGGGTGTTAAGGAGCGTAATAGGATATGGGCACTGATATTGTTAATATCAAGGTGTTTGGGATTGATCGTCGTTGACTTTTTGGGCGCGTCCCATTCGTCATATTTCAGGCTGGAACGACGAACGATGAGTGAATTGATAGCGAGGTTGATGGGAGAACTATCTGTAGAGTCTTTCGAAGAGAGCTTGTCAATGACAAACTGCAAGTTGGTTGCTGATAGGGAGTCTTTGCGATAAAGTGTAGCATGAGCATTGAACAGCTGTATCGAGGATATAACAACCCGTTTTTTTAATAAAGATAAATAGTCCATCTTGACAGAAAGACGGCCTACTTTCAGCATGTCTTTCTGCTGTTGGTCTTTAATGAGCACGTCGTCAATTATCACTCTGTTGAGAATGCCTAAATCCAACCTGCCTATACTGACTTCGGTGCCTAATTGCTCGCTGAGAACATGTGACACCCTTTGCCCGAGCCAAGTCTGGCACGGGGAAACATGCGTGAATATCATTAAGCAGGCAATGAGTGCTATAAGGCTCCAAATAGCCCAGCTGATACCATGTTTGAGTGTCTTCATCTGTCAGTTCTACATGTCAAATGCCATTGCTGTGTGGCATCTGATGTGCAAAATTACAAAAAAACTTGCAGGTTGCCTACATTTTATCTCTCAATTCTCGTTAATATACATAATTTTTATTAATTTTGCAAACTGTGAGCAAACACTAATCAAGTTTTATTATATGTCATTCAATCAAGTATTTCATTTACGGAAAGGCTTGGACATCCGTTTGAAAGGACGTGCTGAAGAGACAAAAATCCAATTGAAGTCTAATGGGAAATTCGCTTTGTGTCCCGATGACTTCGAAGGGGTGACTCCGAAAGTTGTCGTGAAAGAGGGTGATCAGGTCAAGGCGGGCGACATCTTGTTTGTCAACAAGCAGTACCCGCAAGTAGGCTTTGCCTCTCCTGTCAGCGGAAAGGTTGTAGCCATTGAGCGAGGAGAACGCCGTAAGGTGCTCGCAGTAAGGATTGATGCCGATGCACAGCAGACCTATCGCGAGCTGGGCAAGAAAGATGTGAGCAAGATGGACGGCAAATCTGTTGTTGAAGCCTTGCTCGATGCTGGTATCTTCGGGTACATTAATCAATTGCCTTATGCTGTCTCTACCAATCCGGAGTCGATGCCTAAGGCTATTTTTGTGTCTGCCCTGCGCGATAAACCTTTAGCCTGCGACTTTGAGTATGAGGTAAAAGGTCAGGAACAGGATTTCCAGACAGGTCTCACAGCTCTTTCAAAGATTGCCAAGACTTATTTGGGTGTTGGCGAAGGTTCTGCCTTAGCAGAAATGAAAGATGTAGAGGTCAATGCATTCGTTGGTCCTTGCCCTGCTGGAAATGTCGGTGTGCAAGTGAATCATCTCAATCCAGTAAACAAAGGTGAGGTCGTTTGGACTATTGGCGACCCCACAGTGGTGCTCTTTATTGGCCGTCTGTTTAATTCAGGCAAGGTAAACCTGACTCGTACGGTAGCTCTTTGTGGTAGCGAGGTGAAGAAGCCCGTGTGTGTAGATATGCTGGTGGGTGAGGAACTTTCTACGCTACTGAGTAACAGCTATGATGCCTCAAAGAGTGTCCGAATCATCAACGGCAACGTGCTGACGGGTAAGACGACAACTAAGAATGGTTTCTTGGGTGCTCACACTTCTGAGATTACCGTGATTCCTGAAGGCAACGATGCTGATGAGATGCTGGGATGGATTTTGCCGCGTTTTAAGCAGTTCTCTGTGAATCGAAGCTACTTCTCTTGGCTCTGTGGCAAGAAAGAGTATGCTCTGGATGCTCGTGTGAAAGGTGGTGAACGCCATATTATCATGAGTGGCGAGTACGATAAGGTTTTGCCTATGGATATCTACGGCGAGTATCTTATCAAGGCTATCATCTCGGGTGACATCGATCGTCAGGAGGCACTGGGTATCTATGAGGTATCGCCAGAGGATTTTGCACTTGCAGAGTTTGTGGACAGCTCGAAGCTGGAGTTGCAACGCATTGTGCGTGAAGGTCTTAATATTTTACGCAAAGAAAACGCATAACGGATATGAAAGCATTAAGAAATTATCTCAATAAGGTAAAGCCGAACTTCGAGGAGGGTGGCAAGCTGCATGCTTTCCGTTCGATTTTCGACGGCTTCGAGACCTTCCTTTTCGTGCCCAACGACACAGCGAAGGCAGGAGGCGTGCATATTCACGATTCTATTGACTCGAAGCGTATTATGAGTATGGTGGTCATCGCTTTGATGCCTGCTATGCTGTTTGGTATGTACAACATTGGTTACCAAAACTATCTTGCTGCAGGTACACTCGCAAGTGCCAGCTTCTTCGAGATCTTCTGTTTTGGCTTCCTGGCTGTGCTTCCAAAGATTCTGGTTAGTTACATTGTAGGTCTGGGTATCGAGTTTGCCTGGGCACAGTGGAAAGGTGAGGAGATTCAAGAGGGTTATCTGGTTTCAGGTATTATCATCCCCTTGATTATCCCTGTGGGTTGTCCCTTGTGGATGCTGGCCTTAGCTTGCGCATTCAGCGTCATTTTCTGCAAGGAAATATTTGGCGGTACTGGTATGAACATCTTCAATCCAGCTATCGCTGCCCGTATGTTCCTGTTCTTTGCTTATCCCTCAAAGATGACTGGTGATACAGTATGGGTGGCTCAGGACTCAATCTTTGGACTGGGTAATACGCTGCCTGATGGCTTTACTGCTGCCACACCTCTTGGACAGATGGCTCAGGGCGTCAACCCAGATGCGTCTATCTTTGATATGGTCTGCGGCTTCATCCCAGGTTCCATTGGTGAGACCTCTGTCATCGCTATCGCTATTGGTGCTGTCATCCTTTTGTGGGCTGGTATCGCCTCTTGGCGTACGATGCTCAGCGTATTTGTTGGTGGTGCCGTATTGGCATGCATCTTCGAACAGACGGGTCAGTCGATGGTCTGGTGGCATCACTTTGTACTTGGTGGTTTTGCCTTCGGTGCTGTGTTTATGGCTACCGACCCTGTGACCTCTTGTCGCACCACCACAGGACAGTACATCTACGGATTCTTGATTGGTGCTATGGCTATCATCATCCGCGTGATGAATGCTGGCTATCCTGAGGGTATGATGCTGGCCATCTTCTTTGGTAATATGTTTGCTCCGACGATTGACCACTTCATCGTGGAGCGCAATATCTCGAAACGCTTAAAGAGAGGAGGTACCAAATGAAACTGAATACTAATTCGAACTCGTACATTATTATATATAGTGCGGTTCTTGTGGTCATAGTGGCCTTCTTGCTGGCTTTTGTCTATCAGGCGCTGAAGCCGATGCAGGACGCTAACGTGGCCCTCGACGTGAAAAAGCAGATTCTCTATTCGCTCAATATCCGCAACCTCGACGGTGCAGAGGCTGAAGCCAAGTATGCCGAGGTGGTGAAGGAAGAGACGGAAGAGGACGGACAGAAAGTGTATGTCTGTGATGTGGACGGTCAGGAAATCTATGTGCTTGCCTTGAAAGGTATGGGACTTTGGGGTGGTATTAGTGGTTTCATGGCTATTTATGATAATAATGGCCCTACCGTCTATGGTGCCTACTTCAACCATGAGAGTGAGACCGCAGGTCTTGGTGCAGAAATCAAGGACTCGCAGGCCTGGCAGGAGAAGTTCATCGGCAAGAAAGTCTTCAAGAATGATGACTATTCTAACGTGGCCTTGTCTGTCGTGAAGAAGGTGGATGACCCTGAAACGCAGGTTGACTGTGTGACCGGTGCCACGCTGACCTCTAATGGTGTGGATGCTATGATCAAGGATGGCTTGAAGGGTCTGAAGGGCTATGCGATTATCAAGATATTTGAATCTATTGCAAGTTCAGATTCCACAGTTGTTGAACCAAAAGCAGAGGAGGAGTAAACTATGGCATTATTCAGTAAACAAAATAAAGAGGTTTTCACTAACCCGCTGAACCTCGACCACCCGATCCTTGGACAGGTATTGGGTATCTGCTCGGCACTTGCCGTCACCTCGCAGCTGAAGCCTGCCATCGTGATGGGACTCGCCGTAACGGTAATCACAGCCTTTGCAAATGTGATTATTTCTATCATCCGCAACACCATTCCTAACCGCATCCGTATCGTGGTGCAGTTGGTAGTTGTCGCTGCTCTCGTTACCATCGTTTCTCAGATTCTGAAAGCTTTCGCCTACGACGTGAGCGTTCAGCTGAGCGTGTATGTCGGTCTGATTATCACCAACTGTATCCTCATGGGTCGCCTTGAGGCATTCGCCATGCAGAACAAGCCTTGGCCCTCGTTCCTCGACGGTGTTGGCAACGGTTTAGGCTATGCCATGATTCTCGTCATCGTGGGTGCTGTCCGTGAACTGCTCGGACGTGGTACACTGCTGGGCTTCCAGATTATTCCTGATGCCTGCTATGACTTTGGCTACGTCAACAACGGCATGATGACGATGCCGGCTATGGCACTCATTCTTGTTGGTTGTGTGATTTGGGTACATCGTGCATATTTTTATAAGGAGAAGTAAGTTATGGAACACGCAATATCATTATTATTCAGGTCGATTTTTGTCGACAATATGATTTTCGCCTTCTTCCTCGGCATGTGTTCCTACCTTGCTGTGTCGAAGACCGTGAAGACCTCATTGGGTCTCGGACTTGCTGTGACATTCGTGCTCACAGTAACCGTCCCTGTCAACTATCTTTTGCAGACAAAGGTGTTAGGTCCTGACTGCCTTGCAGAGGGCGTCGACCTGAGCTACCTGTCGTTTATCCTCTTTATCGCTGTTATCGCAGGTATGGTGCAGTTGGTGGAGATGACGGTAGAGAAATACTCACCCTCTCTCTATGCTGCTTTGGGTATCTTCCTGCCGCTGATTGCTGTGAACTGCGCCATCATGGGTGCTTCGCTCTTCATGCAGCAGCGCATCCTTATGGAGCCCACTAACTCGCAGGCTATCACCTCTATCTGGGACGCTATCGTCTACGGTTTCGGTTCGGGTATCGGTTGGATGCTTGCCATTGTGGCGATGGGTGCTATCCGTGAGAAGATGCAGTATTCGGATGTTCCCAAGCCTCTGCAGGGCCTCGGCATTGTGTTTATCACAGTCGGTCTGATGGCTATGGCAATGATGTGTTTCAGCGGCCTTAATATTTAATGGTCAACGTTCAATATTCAATGTTCAATGATTATATGGCACAGTTTATAGCATATAGTATTGGAGTATTCCTCCTGGTGATCATCCTGCTGGTGATTATCCTGCTGGTGGCAAAGAAGTATCTTTCTCCCAGCGGTAATGTGAATATCGAGATTAACGGCGACCGTACCATCAATGTGCCTCAGGGCAACAACTTGATGGCCACGCTCAACCAGAATGGCATCTTCTTGCCTTCTGCCTGTGGTGGTAAGGCCTCTTGCGGACAATGTAAGGTGCAGGTCCTTGAGGGTGGTGGCGAAATCCTCGACTCAGAGAAACCCCACTTCACCCGTAAGCAGATTAAGGACCATTGGCGTTTAGGTTGTCAGTGCAAAGTGAAGGGCGACCTTAAGATTCATGTCGATGAGAGTATACTTGGTGTGAAGGAGTACGAGTGTACCGTTATCTCCAACAAGAACGTGGCTACCTTTATCAAGGAGTTCAAGGTACAGTTGCCTGCTGGTGAGCACATGGACTTCCTGCCTGGCTCTTATGCCCAGATTAAGATACCTAAGTTCGACTGCATCGACTATGATAAGGACTTCGACAAGAGCCTGATAGGAGACGAGTATCTGCCCGCATGGGAGAAGTTCGGTCTGTTCCCGCTGAAGTGTAAGAATCCCGAGGATACCATCCGTGCCTACTCTATGGCTAACTATCCTGCCGAGGGTGATGTCTTCATGCTGACCGTTCGTATTGCTACGCCTCCGTTCAAGCCCGATCGCAGCGGATTTATGGATGTCAACCCAGGTATTGCTTCATCGTATATCTTCTCGCTGAAACCAGGCGACAAGGTGATTATGAGTGGTCCTTTTGGTGATTTCCATCCGCACTTCGACTCAAAGAAGGAGATGATTTGGGTAGGTGGTGGCGCTGGTATGGCTCCGTTGCGTGCACAGATTATGCATATGACGAAGACGCTTCACACGACCGATCGTGAGATGCACTACTTCTATGGTGCCCGTGCCCTCAACGAGGTGTTCTACCTCGACGACTTCCTCGGCTTGGAGAAGGAGTATCCCAACTTCCACTTCCATCTGGCCCTCGACCGTCCAGATCCTGCAGCAGATGCAGCAGGCGTGAAGTACACACCGGGCTTCGTCCATCAGGTGATGCTCAACACCTACCTGAAGGATCATGATGCTCCTGAAGACGTAGAGTACTACATGTGCGGTCCTGGTCCGATGTCAGCAGCTGTCGTCTCGATGCTCGACTCTCTCGGTGTCGATCCCGAAAGTATCATGTACGATAACTTTGGTGGTTAAGCAATACTGCCACTTTCAAGCTCAAGGGTTGAATTCTTCAGTGGAATTCAACCCTTGTTTGTTACAGGGGTATTTGAAACGCACGACAGTCACAAATACATAAAAAAGAGAAGTTCCTTGGAAGAACTTCTCTTTCTGTGACTCCGGCGGGATTCAAACCCACAACCTTCTGATCCGTAGTCAGATGCTCTATTCAGTTGAGCTACGGAGCCTCGCTTGCTCTCTTTTTCGATTTGCGTGTGCAAAGGTACAGACTTTTTTTGAACCCACCAAATATTTTTCCAACTTTTTTCTTAAAAGTGCTGATTTTTCTTGATTTTTTCAAGAAAAGCTTTGCTTATGGGCAAACTTGGAGCAGTTTTACTGCGTCAACGTACTGCGCAATGCCTTGTGCCACTTCTTTGGCGGCCTTCATCGCCAGGACTACTGTCTGTGGGCGGTGCACCACGTCACCACCAGCAAATACACCTCGGCGTGTTGTCATTCCAAAAGGACGGTCAACCACTTTTACGTAGCCTTTTTCGTCCACCTCGATTCCCTCTGTTGTTGAGACGATGCGATTGGCAGGGCGCGAACCGATAGCCAGGAATACACGGTTGAAGGGTTCGGTGCGCTCACCTTCTGGAGTGGTCAGTCGAAGTTCCTTCAGTCGACCATTCTCACCGATGAACTCGGTGCAAGCTGTGTTCCACCAGAACTCAACTCCTTCAGCGACAGCTTCTTCATATTCGCTCTTGATGGCAGGCATCTCCTCTTGGGTGCGGCGGTAGAGTATAGTCACCTTCGCACCGAGACGGATAGCTGTGCGGGCAGCATCCATTGCAACATTGCCACCGCCTATGACGGCTACGCGATCTCCCTCGTCAACAGGTACCATCGAACGGGGAATTGCTCCTTCGTTATAGACGTTGACCTGATGGAGTAAATAAGTGGACTGGTTAACGCCACGCAACTGCGAACCTGGTGTGGAGTTCATGTTCTGTGGCACGCTGGTGCCAGTTCCAATGAAGATAGCATCAAAGCCCTCGGCAAAGAGCGAGTCAATGGTGATACCATTACGTCCCACCGTTGTGTTCAGACGGAAGTCTACACCTAAGGCAGCAATCTTTTCAATCTCCTTCCTTACTACAGCTTTCGGAAGACGATACTCAGGAATGCCATACATGAGTACGCCGCCAGCTTCTTCCTGCGCCTCGAAGATAGTGGGCGAGAAGCCCTGACGTGCCAGATCACCAGCTACAGTAAGACCAGCAGGACCTGATCCGATGATGGCCACATATCCGCGTGTCTTCTGAGGAATCCGTTCGCGGATGATCTCCATCTCGGTATCGAAGTCTGCAATAAATTCCTCCAGCTTGCCAATCTGTATAGGATTGCCTTTCTTTCCCAGGATGCAACTGCCTTGACACTGTTTCTCGTGAGGGCAGACACGACCACAGATAGCGGGCAAGTTCGATCGCTCGTTAATCACGCTCATCGCCTGTCCAATGTTACCCATAGCCAAAGCGGCTGTGAAGCTGGGAATATCGTTTTCTATAGGGCACCCCTTCCTACATTGAGGTACTTTGCAATGTAGGCAACGTTTGGCTTCATCAATGGCCTGCTTAATGGTAAAGGTTTCATGCACCACTTGGAAATTACTACTGCTGTTGTTGTTTTCGATCTCCATTATTCTATGCTTTTTCTATTCTCAGTTTGCAAAATTATGAATTTTATACGAAATCCATTAATTTTTGCTAAGAAATTGCCTATAAATTAACATATATTTACAAAATAGTCCCTATTATTGAGACATATTAAGCGTAGATTGAACAATCATTAATAACTCCCGATAAAGAAAATGATTGAATAATTGGTAGATTGAATAAAAAGATGTATATTTGCAAAATAGAGAACTAATATTTGGTTAGCTACGACTTTTTGTTGTTATGAAGACAGAACTGATTCTTGTAGGACGTACGGTAAATAAGCATTTTGTAGCCGGTATAGAGGACTATGCTGAGCGCATAACCCATTATATGCCATTTGGCATTACCACCATTCCCGAATTGAAAAATACTAAGAACCTGACAGAAGAGCAACAGAAGCAGGCTGAAGGGGAGTTAATTTTGAAGCAGATAACCCCTTCAGATACTGTTGTGCTGCTTGATGAGCACGGTCGCGAATACCGAAGCATAGAGTTGGCCTCATGGTTGGAACAGAAAAGAAATACAACCCGCCGACTGGTCTTCGTTATCGGTGGGCCGTATGGTTTTTCTTCCGCTGTCTATGCGAGGGCTAATGAAAAAATATCACTCTCTAAGATGACCTTCTCCCATCAGATGGTTCGCCTCATCTTCACAGAGCAGATTTATCGGGCATGTACGATAATAAAAGGTGAACCCTACCATCACGAATAACGAATGTTTGGTTTCTGCAGGCCGTAGCCTTTCTTACGGTCTACACGAAGCATGACGATAGCTACCAGCATAGCCCCCAAGGCCGTAACCGAGAAGACGAGCATGGATGATTGGTAGCTTGGATCTGTCTCGTTTACCTTACCTACAATCATGGGGATGATACTTCTTCCGAAGTTCTGGATAAAGAAAATCATAGAGTAGGAAGTACCGAGGCATTTGAGTGGGATGATCTTCGGGACACACGGCCATAGTGCAGAAGGAGCCAAAGAATAGCTGATACTGAGCACCACCATCAACGCGATGGCAAAGGTATTGGAGTGGATAGGCAGCGAGAAGGCGAAGTGAACACACGCCAACATCGCAGCTCCCGTGATAATCAGAGAGACGCCCTTGCCGTATCGGTCGTAGATAGAGCCGAAGATTGGTGTTAGCAGGATAGTGCCGAAGGGTGCGATGGATACGATAAATCCCGCTACTTCTGGGTCAACACCATATTTCATCACCAGCAGTTTCGAAGCAAACTTGAGGAAGGGACTTATGGCAGAGTAGAATAGCAAGCAGAATAGCGTAATCAACCAGAAGCCTTGCGAACGCAACGTAACGCAGATGTCGCTCCAATGAAATTCCTCATCCGTATTCTCCTGTAGGTTGGCATTGGCCTGTTTGGAGCTATCCAGTCTCTTGTCCATAACACAGAACACGAGAAACGACAGAAGTCCGATGATAAGAAAGGCCAAGGATACCAGAAGTGGCATTGAAAGAGAGAAACTACGTGCAATAGGAGCCGAGATGCTCAGTGCCGCTGCGGTTCCCAAGCGGGCCATTGCCAATTGCAGTCCCATTGCTAAGGCCAGTTCGTGTCCGGTGAACCAGCGTACCATAGCCTTCGAAACGGTGATGCCCGTCATCTCATAGCCCACTCCAAAGATGGCGAAGCCCAGCGACATGATTGCTACAGATGAAGGAAATCCGCAAAACTCGCCCTCGGCAAATCCCATTCCGTAGAGCTTGACCACCACGCCCAGCACCATGAGTGATGTAGCCAGCACCCCAGTGAATCGAATGCCCATCTTGTCAAGGATGATGCCGCTGAAGAAGAGCATCAACAGATAGACATTGATAAGTCCGCCTGCTCCCGAGAAAAAACCATAGTCGGTCGATGACCAACCCAGTCCTCCCTCAGAGCGCGGAGCTTCAAGCATTGTCTCCAGTGGAGACATCACATCATTTACAAAATAGCCCATCATCATGGCCGTAGCCACGATGATGAGCACTGTCCAGCGCGCAATCGGCGAATCGTTTAGTTTTTTTGGGATGGCGTATGCCATTTATTTGATCATGATTTTCTGTCCTTTGACAACGTAGAGGCCGGGCTGCAGATTGATCTCGGAGGCGCGGACCTTCGTGGCAACACGCACACCAGCTGTGTTGTAGACATCAATCAGTTCATCCTTACCAGCAACGGCAGCAATGCCTGTAGCCTCACCCATGCTAAGGTGATTGGACACCAGCTTCAGATTGTTATTGGTTGAGAGCTGGATGAAGCAGCGGGTGGCATAGAAACCGTTAGTGGTCTCGTCGACCTTCACAAACTGTGCCTGTGCATTGTCGCGGGCCAGGATGCCATAGAGGCCCTTGCCATCAACGTGGGTCTTTGTTCCACTCATGGTGACGGTCTCGCTGCTATTTTTGATAGCGTAGGTCAGCGCGGCCTGCTGGTCAATTACTGTGGCAGCCTTCACAATTTTCTTCGTTGTGTTCTCGCCAGTATAATATAAGATGTATGGCGTATTGGCCTGTAAGCCCTTTGCCTTGCAATCCTGGAAGTTCAGGGTGACAGTCTGTCCGTTCTGCTCGGCACCAACCAGCATTTCCAGACGGCAGTTCTGTCCAAAGGTCTCGTTCAATTCTTCCTCTGCGAGATTGAAGGGCAGCGAGATGGTGTTCCAGCCAGTGAAGACATAGCGGTTGACGGTGACGTCGCACACTTTTCCATCATATTTAGCAATATCCGTACCGTTGTACGTGCTAAGATAGAGCTTCTCTTGAGCATTGGCAGCAAGAGTAGCGACAGCAAAAGCTGCAATAAGGTAGAATTTCTTCATAACTGCTTTGTTTTTTATTGGTGATAGTTTTTTTTTCTTCCGCAAAATTAGCAATTTCTTCCGAATCCACCAAATTCTTAACGAATAAATGTTAATTATATACGTGAATCTTAAACATTTTTTCTTTTTTTAGTCTAATTTATATATGAACAACGATACAAGAACTAATCCACCGACCATTCGTATCCAAAGGATACTATTGATACTCCTCCTGCTCTGCACCCTTCCTGTTGCGGCACAGCGAGAATCTGTGTCTGGACGCATCATGGATGGAGACAATTCCACTCCTTTGGCAAAGTCCACGTTGCAACTCTTCCGCTTGGGAAAGAGCGATACCACGTTTGTAGCAGGAACATTCTCCGACGAGCAAGGTCATTTCGCATTTCGTAATGTTCGTTCCGGCACCTATTTGTTGAAGGTCACCTACCTGGGCTATAAGGAGATTGTCCGATCTATCACCAAGAATGCCAGCCGAGCCCTTACGCTTGGCGATTTGAAGATGGAAGCCAACACCGTGATGCTCAACGATGCCGTCATTACTGCCAATGTCCCCAAGATGGTTATCAAGGACGACACGGTGGTCTATAATGCTGATGCCTTCCGTGTGCCCGAAGGCTCAGTCATCGAAGCTCTTGTCGAAGCCCTTCCTGGCGCCAAGATTGACGATGATGGTGGAATCACCATCAACGGAAAAGCGGTGAAGAAGTTCAAGCTCGACGGTCGCGACTTCATGACGGGCAACAACAGTGCTGTGATGAAGAACCTGCCTTCTTATGTGGTCGACAAGGTGAAGGCCTATGACGAAAAGAGCGATCTTTCTCGCATGACTGGTGTGGACGACGGCAACGATGACTTCGTGCTCGAGTTCACCACTAAGCGAAGTGCCCGCAACGGCATACAGGCTAACCCAGACTTAGGCATAGGCACCGATGGCCGCTATGGTTTCCGTCTCACGGCCATGAAGCCCTTTGGAGCTATGCGATATACCTTCATGGGAAATGCCAATAATGTGAACGACCGCAATTTCTCTGGTCGTGGTGGTCGTGGGCGTGGTAATGGCAGCGGACAGCGCGAGACCAAGACCGGTGCCCTTGATGCCAGTTACGAGAGTGGGCGCAAGGAGAATGGCGGCAACTTGCGAATGAGTGGACGTGTGACCTGGAATCGCAACGATGCTGACAACTGGAACCGTACTGGGTCGGAGAACTTCGTCAATACCAGAGGTGGCGCTTTCTCCAACAGCATCAGTCAGAGCTATTCGCGCAACAATAGTTGGACGGGCAACATGAACATGCAATGGGCCATCGATTCGCTCACTACGCTGTCCTTTAGGCCTAATGTCAGTTTCTCTACCAACGACAGCCGTTCCTTCTCCCAATCAGCCTCGTTCAATGCCAATCCCTTCGACTATGTAGCCGACGCGCTGAGTCAGGATGGTCTTGACACTTTGAATGCGAGGGGGCTGATTGTCAACGGTCGGCAGAACAAGTCGATGAGCTATGGCGACAACAAGAACCTCAGTTCCCAGTTGCAGCTCTATCGTCGATTTGGCTCCAAGGGACGCAACGTGGCTGTCAGCAGTAACGTAAACTACCGCGACGGCAGCAACCGAAACGCAAACCTGTCGGCTGTTCACCTTTATCAGCAGAAAAACCAATTGGGTCAGGACTCTACCTATCAGACAAACCGCTACACCACGTCGCCCAGCGACAACCTTAGCTTCTCTATTGGTGTCACTTATACCGAACCGCTCATCAACTTCAAGCCGAAGCCAGAACCGGAGGACACTACTCTGCAGGGACGTGGCCCCTTCGGTCGAGGACGCAATGGTGGAGGGCGCCGCAGCTTCGGTGCGCAAGGCATCTTCCTACAGCTGAACTACCGCTACAACTACAGTCATCAGAAGAACGATCCCTCCACCTATGACTTTCCTGACTATACCAATGCCGAGTTCGACGACCTGCTCAATGCCTATCGTGAATGGACTCGTCTGTTTGGCTATCTCGACAATCCCTATGAGGAGTACCTCAGCAACACGCTGAGCCGCTATTCTGAGCGTACGGAGTATGGACAGAACATTGATGTCCAGTTGCGCCTTGTACGTGAGAAAATCAACATGAACCTTGGTGTGACGGCACAGCCACAGCGCACTCACTTCATCCAGCAGTACCTGGGACGACCCGTTGACACCATTCGCACCGTCACCAACTTCTCACCTACGCTTAACATGCGCTATCGCTTCAATCAGCAGACCAACCTGCAGGTGCAGTTCCGCGGACAGACTTCGCAACCAAGTATCACACAGTTGCTCGACATCTACGATGACACCAACCCTCTCTCCATCACGATGGGTAACCCCGGTCTGAAGCCATCGTTCACCACCAATCTCAGCTCCAACTTCCAGAAACAGCGTGCCCCTACTTTGGTTGAGGACAGCCTCGGTTTTATGGTACCCAAGGCCCAGCGCCACTGGAGTTTCAGCGCAAATGCCAATTGGCAGCGCACCAGCAACAGCGTAGGCAACATTGTCACCTACAATGAGCAGACAGGCGGACGCATTAGCCGTCCTGAGAATATCAATGGAAACTGGAGTATCAATGGTGGTGGCTCGTTCAACATAGGACTCGACACTCTCAACCGATGGGACTTCAGCGGCGGCATCAACGGTAGCTACCGCCATCAGGTGGGCTATGTCAACCTGAACCGCACGGCAGAGCCTGACCGCAACGTGACGCATACCTACAACCTTTCGCCTGACGTTTCGCTGAGCTTCCGCAATCGCTGGCTCAACTTCTCGCTGAATGCACGAGCCACCTATGCCCGCACAGAGAATCGCTTGCAGGCTTCGCGCAACCTGACCACCTGGAACTACAACTATGGGGGCAACATCCAGGTTACATTCCCTTGGGAGACAAGACTCGCTACCGATCTACATGTCTACAGCAAGCGTGGCTATGCCGACGAGACACTGAATACCAACGAGTTCATCTGGAACGCCCAGCTCTCACATAGTTTCCTTCGTGGCAAGAAGCTCACCATCATGCTCCAGTGGTATGACATCCTGCACCAGCAGTCCAACTTTTCGCGCAACGTGACAGCCAACGGCTGGACCGACCGTGAAGTCAACTCCATCACTTCCTATGCGATGCTTCACGTCAGTTACCGCCTCAATTTCTTTGGCGGTCGCAACGGTGGAGATCGTGGCGAGTGGGGCGGCAATCGTGGTGACGACGAACGCGGCTCCCGCGGCCAGTGGAATGGTGGTGGTCGTGGAGGCGGCGGACGTGGTGGTCGCGGTGGAAGATTCTAAATTAACGTAAGCTCGACGTAAGTCATTTGAAAATAATCGTTTGATTATTATGGAATTAGCGATATTTTTTAGTATATTTGTAGTCACTACACTATAAGTTTCACTAAAAAGTATCGCTAATGTTTACCGAGGACAAGGTATCTCCACTTTTTCACTTTTTCACTTTTTCACTTTGACATTTATGTTTTTTGACTTCTGCATGCAAAGAAACAAGAACAAAGAAAATATTTAACAAAGCGGTTTCTCTTCTATGCTTTGATAAGAAGTCAACTATTTCCGTGCGATTTTTATTCCCTGTATGCAGACGTACCTGCGGAGTGGGATATAATATAGGGTAATTATTAATTTTTATATTATAATTAATATTATATATATTATATATATAATATATATAATATTAAAATTTCTCCTTCAAAAAAGCGGAAATTGCAGATGTCAAAGTGAAAAAGTGAAAAAGTGAAAAAGTTCGCCTCAGAAAAGCGTAAAAGAATATCGCTTTTTTCTTGCAAATACCATGAAAAATATTTACCTTTGTACCACGTTGCAAAATGACGTTCACAGCGGAAATTGGGGCATAGCCATCGCGAAAATTTTCTATGGTGTACGAGAAAATTTTTCATGGCGTAGCCGCAAAACAGGGATGAAGGAACGGGTTAGAGGGCTATCGACAATCAAATAACCCTCTCCTCAATTCGTCGAACTCACGTTGAATTATTTGATTCCCCTTTGGTTCAGCGCTTTCACATAGCGAGCAGCATTCTCCAGATGCTCGTTGTAAGTGCGGGCAAAGTTATGAGTGCCGGAGAAATCCTCCTTGGCACACATATACAGATAATCATGCGAAACGCGGTTAAGTACTGCATCTATGCCCTTGACCGAGGCAATCTTGATGGGGCCAGGAGGCAGTCCCTCATAGACGTAGGTATTATATGGACTATCGGTACTGAGCATCGCCTTGTAGATGCGGCGCAGGCCAAAGTTCTGCAAGGCAAACTTCACGGTAGGGTCGGCCTGCAGGAGCATTCCCTTCTCCAGTCGGTTCAGGTACATCCCCGCAATCATCGGCTTCTCGCCCACGTTGGCTGTTTCCTCGTCTACGATGCTTGCCAGCGTGCATACCTCGTCGGGTGTCAGCTGCAAGGCATTTGCCTTATGGCGCCTGTCGTAGCTCCAGAAGGCATCGTGCTCCTTTTTCATGCGTTGCATAAACTGGTCGAGCGACAAGTTCCAGTACACCTCGTAGGTGTTGGGCACAAAGAGGGCTGGTATTGTGGCCGTCGTATATCCCCACTTCCTACAGAAGTTGCTGTCAGTAACGGCCTGTATGATTGTGATGCTGTCCAGCATGAGCTTTTTTCCTAATACCGCTGCTAATCGGTCCATCGTGCGGCTCTCGGGGATGGTCAGCATCAATGGTGCCTGTTGGCCATTCTTCAGCCTTCGCAACACGTTGAGGATGCTCATGTCTGGTTCAATGGCATAGCGACCTGTCCTGATGTGGTCGGAATAGTTGGTGTGGCGCACCATTGTACGCAGGCCATACATGCCGTGCGTGTTTCCGTAGGGCTGTAGCTTGGCAAAGACGGAGTCGACATTGTCATCCTCGTCTATGTAGACATACTGTGTCTGTTGCTGGGACGAGAAACAGCTCATCGTGAAGTAGTAAGCTAATGCGAAAAGGCCTATCAGACAGACAGCTGCAGGCACTAAATAGTATTTTGCTTTCAGTGTTTTCATTGTCATTTGTTTGAAAATTGTTGCAAAGATATAAAATAATTGGTAATGGGAAGCGAGAAATATAGATAAATTTACTATCTTTGCAAATAAAATATTTGAAAAGAGTATGAAATTGAGATTCTCCATACATTACCGCACCGAGTGGGGGCAGCAGATGGTAGTGTCCCTGAAGTGTACGACGATTGACGGTAGTTGCCGCAGCTACGAGGTACCGATGAACACCGAGGACGGCGACTTCTGGCAGGTTGAGACCAGCGTGGTGGAGTCGCGTCGCAGTCATCTCACTGCCTTCTCCTATATATATAAAGTGGTGGGAGCCGACGGACGTGAGTTGCGTCGCGAATGGAACATCGTGCCGCGCACCTATGCCCTCGACCCTTCCAAGACCTACATCCTCACTGACCATTGGCGCGACCGTCCTTTGCCTTGTCACCTCTATAGCAATGCCTATGCCGTCACCACCCATCAGCCCTCCGACGAGCAGGTGGAGCCGTTGCGTCTGCCGCTTTTCCGCAAGACCATCATGTTTCGAGTCTCTGCCCCGCAGCTGCTCGAAGGTCAGCGCCTGGCCCTCATGGGCAACCACCCGTCTATGGGGTCGTGGAGTCCAGCACGCTATGTTCCTATGGAGTATATCGGCCTGCACGACTGGATGCTGACGCTCAATGCCGACGTGTTGGGTGACGGTATTGCCTATAAGTATGTGGTGGTTGACGAGCAGACTCACCAACTGTTGGCCTGGGAGGAGGGCGAAGACAGAACTATTACTGACATGCCTGCCGACGGCGAGGTGCTTGTGGCCTATGGCGACACGCTGCGTCTGACTGAGAAAACCTGGAGGGCTGCAGGTGTCTGCGTGCCGGTGTTCTCCCTCCGCAGCGAACATTCCTACGGTGTGGGTGACTTCGGCGATCTCTATCGTTTCGTCGACTGGGCTTCGGCCACAGGCATGAAAATCATCCAGTTGTTGCCGCTCAACGATACGACCTGTACCCATCAGTGGGGTGACAGCTATCCCTATAACATCGTCTCGGCCTTTGCCCTGCATCCACATTACATCGACCTGGAGCAGCTCGGACCGTTGGGAAGCAAGCAGCAGATGACCGACTTCCGTCGTCGTCAGCGCGAACTGAATGCTTTGGACTATAGCGACTATGAGGCTGTAGATCGAGTGAAAGGCGAATATATGCAGACCTTCTTCGAGGAGCAAGGTGAGGCCACGCTGACCTCGAAGGACTTTGAGACGTGGGTCGAAGCCAACAAGGACTGGCTCGAAGACTATGTGGCTTGGTTGGGCGGCAATCCCTCGTTGCATCGCTTCGTGCAGTATCACCTACATTTGCAGCTCAAGCGGGCGGCCGACTATGCACGTTCCAAGGGAATCTCGCTGAAGGGTGACCTGCCCATCGGCGTCAATGCCAAGAGTGTTGAGACCACCATACATCCCGACTTCTTCCATCTCGACGGTCAGACGGGGGCACCACCCGATGCCTTCACCCAGCAGGGACAGAACTGGCGATTCCCCACTTACAACTGGGAGTCCGAGGGCATAGCTGCATGGTTCAGGAAGCGGTTGCGTCATCTGGAGGACTATTTCGATGCCCTCCGCATTGATCATGTGCTGGGCTTCTTCCGCATCTGGGAGATTCCTTCCGATCAGCTCTTCGGCACGATGGGGCATTTCTCACCCGCTTTGCCGCTGACAGCGGGCGATATTGACTACTACGGGTTGCCCTTCCGCCGCGACTTCCTCACCCGTCCGTTCATCAATGACGAGGTCATAGGGCGCTTCTTCGGCATTCATGCCCAGTACGTCCGCGACACCTATCTCGAAAGGAAAGCCTACGGCCTTTATGGACTGAAGGAGGAAGTGAATACGCAGCGCAAGATATATCAGCTTTTCGAAGGCCGTGCCGACGAGAACAGCCTTTGGATTCGCGACGGACTATACAGACTGGTGGCCAACGTGCTCTTTCTTGAAGATCCGCGCCAGCCAGAAATGTACCATCCACGCATCGTTGCCTGGCAGGAGCCTGTCTACGAAGCCCTTTCGGCAGAAGAGCGTGATGCCTACATGCGGCTCTACAACCATTACTTCTATCAGCGTCACTCCATGTTCTGGGGACAGACGGGCTATCATAGACTCACCGAGCTGTTTGACGACACCCGCCTGCTCATTTGTGCCGAAGACCTTGGTATGCTGCCAGACTGCGTGGCTCCCGTACTCGATGCCCTCCGCATCCTGACGCTTGAGATACAGCAGTTGCCTAAGCAGACGGGGCAGGAGTTTACCCATCTCGATGGCAATCCCGTACGCAGCGTAGCCACTATCTCGACCCATGATATGGCACCCTTGCGTCTCTGGTGGCAGGAAAATCCTGAACGCACACAGCGCTACTTCTCTACGATGTTGCAGAAGCAGGGTAGAGCACCCGAGCAGTTGCCAGCCCACTTGGCCGAGGAGATTATTGCCCGTCACCTCTATTCTCCCTCCATGCTCTGCATTCTCTCGTTGCAGGACTGGCTCGCTATGGACACCGAACTGCGTGCCAAGAATCCGCGAACAGAGCGTGTCAACGTGCCAGATGATCCCTACAACCGCTGGCAGTGGCGCATGCATATTCCCATTAGCAAGCTCTTAGGGGCCGAACGCTTCAATGAGAAACTGAAGACCATGATTACCCGTAGTAAACGATAAATCTCGATGTATTCCACCTATATTTTCGACCTCGACGGAACGCTGCTTGATACTCTCGACGACCTGCATCAGGCGGTGAATCATGCTTTGCGCACATATCAGATGCCAGAGCGCACTCGTGAGGAGGTACGCCAGTTTGTTGGCAATGGTGTGCGTCGCCTCATGCTGAGGGCGGTGCCCGATGGTGAGCTGAACCCGCAATTCCAGGCTGCTCTCACTACCTTCCAAGAATATTATCTTGCCCATTCGCTTGACCATACCCGCCCCTACGAAGGCATTCTCCAACTCCTTGCCGAACTGAAACATCGTGGGCGGCAGGTGGCTGTAGTGAGCAACAAGTTTCATGCTGCCACCAGCGAATTGTGCCGTCATTTCTTCCCTGGTGTGGTTGATGTCGCCATTGGTGAGCACGAGGCTGAGGGAATCCGCAAGAAGCCGGCTCCTGACACGGTGTTTGAGGCGTTGCGACAACTGAAGGCCGACAAGTCGACTGCTGTTTACATCGGTGACAGCGATGTGGATATTGCCACTGCCCGGAATGCAGGCCTCCCCTGTATCAGCGTCCTTTGGGGGTTCCGCGACCACGACTTCCTCTTGGCACATGGTGCTACTACTTTCATCAGCACCCCTCTGTCCCTCTTGTCGTGATTTTGTGGCTGTAGAGAGCTGGTGGCGATAGATTTCAAATGTGTCATTAAGGTTATTATGTCATTTGTGTCAATGACCTTAATGACATTGTTAATCGTGGTAGAACCAAGAGAAGAGACGATTGAGCCAGGAGATGCTTGAGCGGAACCAGCGATAGGTGCTGGTGGGCTTGCCACCGAAACGGAGGATAAGGTCGCGGAAATGGTTCTTGCGGAAGGGAAGGCCTACGTCAAGGAAACAGATGTGGTCGTAACCCAGGCGATGTGACTCCTTGATGGCGTGCCAAATGGTGACGTCGGCAGGGTGGAGCCAGGCAAACGACTTACGGCGGAAAGCCGCAAACCAAAGATAGGCATTGTTCTGCAAATCCTCGTGACGTCCACTATAAACTACCGCCGAACAGCCAATAGCGTGACCACGAAAGCGGGTGAGGTAAAGCTGTCCCTTGTGCTCGCGGACAATACCCAGAAAGAAATCCTTGTGGGGAATGAAACGCTTGGGTTTCAGCCAGTTGTGATGGCGTAGCAGACGCATGAAGTCCTCGAAGTCGCTGTCGGTGACTACCTCGTCTGTCACAACGCCTCGGGCATAGGCCGTGTTGAGCCGCTTCTGCATGCGTTCGCTGATGCGCTCCTCAGGAGTGTGGGAGTGGAGTGAGTTGTGTATGCTCATCCAGCGAACGGGGAAATAGCCGGCAGAGCGCAACTCCTTGTAGGCAAACATCTTCTGCGAAAGGTTGCTCACCTCGATATAGAGCATGCGGCGTCCCAGTTTCTCGGTCAGTTTGCCTATCATCATGGCAAAGATGTCCGACTGGCTCATGTCGTAGGCTTCTACTGAGTGGTAGACACCCTCGCCAAGGACGCGGCAGTGCATATACAAATAGGGTGGTATGAAAGATGAACGGTAGCGCACCATCGCTAACATCTGTGCAATAATCTCGCCATCGGGAGTCTCCACCACCACCATATAAGGTTTGTGGCGTGGTGTCTGCTTGCAGAGCATGAAGAGCTGGGGGCTGTGGAAGAAGTCTTGTTGTGACAGTCCTTCGGGCAAATCTCGTGTCTGCGTGTAGATGTTAGTCCTAAGTTGATTCATTTTGATGGCAAAAATACGAAATCTTTCTTAAATTATCAAGATTTTCGGAATTTTATTGTTACTTTTGCAAGAAATAATTGGAAGAAGCTATGACAGACTTTAAGGATTTGGCGCAGATGCGCCGCTCGCACCGCAAGTTTACGAAGGAGGAAATAGACGCCGATGACGTCAAGTTGATACTGCGTGCCGGACTGATGTCGCCCACGTCGAAGAGCCAGCGTGCCTGGCATTTCGTGTTGGTTGACAACCCGACGGATTTGGAGAAACTGGCCGATGCCAAGGATTTGGGGTCGCAGTTCCTCAAGGATGCACCGCTGGCCATCGTGGTATTAGGTGACCCAGTGCAAAACGACTGCTGGGTGGAGGACGGTTCGATAGCCGCTATCTCGATGCAGTATCAGGCCGAGGACTTAGGATTGGGTTCGTGCTGGATTCAGATGCGTGGACGTGGATTGAGCGACGGGACCACAGCCGACACGGTGATTCGCGGCGTGCTGGGTATTCCTGACAATTTCAATGTGCTCTGCATCTTGGCTATCGGTCACAAGGCCGACGAGCGCAAGCCACAGAACGAGGACAAACTGAAGTGGGAGAACGTCCACGTAGATCAATTCTGATGAGGATAGTCTTAATAGGAGCTGGTCGTCTGGCCACACAGTTAGCACAGGCGCTGAATGAGGCGGGCCACCAGCTGTTGGCGGTCTATAGTAGGACGATGACTTCGGCAGAAGCCTTAGGCAGGCTGGTGGGTTGTCGTGCTGTGGACGATGTAAAGGCATTGCCTCTTGAGGCCGACGCCTTTATCATCACCGTGAAGGACAGCGCCATAGGTGAACTGTTGCCGCAGTTGGCTGAGGGTAGGGAAGGGCAGACGTTCTTCCACACGGCGGGGTCGGTACCGCTTTCGGTGTTTGATTCGACAGGCTTGATGCATTATGGTGTGCTCTATCCCATGCAGACGTTTTCTAAGAAGCGAAAAGTGGATTTTTCTCGCGTGCCTCTCTTTATCGAGGGAAGCGATGCTGGCACCATCGCCCTTGCGCAGAAGCTGGCGGCGTCTGTTAGTCAGAGCGTTCGTGAACTTTCGTCGGAACAGCGGCGCTACTTGCATCTGGCTGCCGTCTTTGCCTGCAACTTTGCCAACGCCTGCTACGCCATTTCGTCGGATGTGGCTGCGAAGGCCGGCTTGCCCTTCGAGGTGATGATCCCGCTGATTGAGGAGACTGCCGCCAAGGTGGGCACTATGCACCCTTTGGATGCCCAGACGGGGCCTGCTGTGCGCTATGACGAGCAAGTGATTGAGGCACAGAGTCGGTTGCTGGCCGATACTCCACAGATACGTGAGGTCTACGACCTGATGAGCAAGCTCATTCATCAGCAACATACTTGAGCTTTACAGGGTTTCGCCCCTGAGGACTACGGCCTTAAGCTATGCAATGAAATCCTGAAACAGAGAAAACGGAATGATATGATAAACTATGATTTGACCCGCATCCGCGCTATCATCTTTGATGTTGACGGGGTGCTAAGTCAGGAGACTATCAACCTGCCGGCTGAGGGTGTGCCCAACCGCACGGTGAACATCAAGGACGGCTATGCCATTCAGTTGGCGATGAAGTTAGGGCTTCGTATCGTCATCATGACGGGTGCGAAGGTGGAGGCTATCCGCATTCGCTATGCCGGATTAGGGATGGAAGACATCTATTTGGGCTGTGCCGTGAAAATCAAGACCTACGACGAGTTCCTGAAGAAATACGAACTGAAGGATGAGGAAATCATGTATATGGGCGATGATATTCCCGACCTTGAAATCATGCGTCGCGTAGGCTGTCCTGTCTGTCCGAAGGATGCCTGTACCGAAGTGCGTGAGGCAAGCATCTATATCAGCGACCGCTTAGGTGGGCAGGGGTGTGCCCGTGACGTGATAGAACAAACCCTGCGTGCCCAAGGCAAATGGCTGATGGATGACCGGGCCTTCGGGTGGTAACAAAAGACGATTATGCTTCAGAATCTAAAGAAATACCATATTATTCTGGCCAGCAACTCGCCGCGTCGCCGCGAATTATTGGCTGGACTGGGCATCAACTTCGAAGTGAAAGTGTTGCCCGACATTGACGAAAACTATCCCGCCACGCTCCCTGTGGCCGAGATTGCACAGTATATTGCTAAAGAAAAGGCCGATGCCTACCTACGACTAATGTCTCCAGACGACCTGGTCATTACGGCGGACACTATCGTTGTGGCTGATGACGAGGTGATGGGTAAGCCTCATGATGCCGATGACGCCCGCAGGATGCTGAGCAAACTGAGTGGACGCACCCATCAGGTGATCACAGGCGTTTGTCTGACAACAGTTGGTGAGCAACGCCAGTTCTCCGTCTGTACTGACGTTACCTTCAAAGACCTGACCGACGAGGAGATGGACTATTACATCCAGACCTATCAACCCTTCGACAAGGCAGGAGCATACGGCATTCAGGAGTGGATTGGCTACATCGGAGTGACTGGATTGAATGGCAGCTACTTTAATGTTATGGGGCTTCCTGTGCAGCGAATTTACGTGGAATTGACGAAATTGTAGAAGGCTTTTAAAATATTTAACATAAAACTTGTTGAACAGCCTTGCACGTTTCGGGATTATTTCGTAACTTTGCACTCGATAACTAGTAATTTTAATCTATATTTATCATTTTCCAAAGTTTTTTTTAAGGGAATCTGTCTGCGAAGATCGATTCCCAGTTTTTTTTGTCTTGACTTAAGCTTCTCTCGGCTTGAAGGAGAGTAGCAGCACATTTTTCGAGTTTCTCGGCGTCTCTGTCCTATAGTGGTAAAATCTTACGGAAATAAAAAAAAGACCCTTGTGGGGTCTCTACAGCGTTTGTAGTCGGTAAGGGAATCGAACCCTTATGCCAAGATTGAGAATCTTGTATCCTAACCGTTAGATGAACCGACCAGTTAGTTTTGCTTGAAAAGAAAATAGTGGAGGAGGTAGTCGGTAAGGGAATCGAACCCTTATGCCAAGATTGAGAATCTTGTATCCTAACCGTTAGATGAACCGACCATCTGGTGAACATTGTTCTACCAAATAAATTGTTTGCGGAAGCTGGGGGATTCGAACCCCCGGTACAGTCACCCGTACGGCAGTTTAGCAAACTACTGGTTTCAGCCACTCACCCAAACTTCCTCGGTGTTGCTTTTTTAGCTACCGAAAAACACTTTCTCTCAAATGCGGTGCAAAGGTACAACGTTTTTTTGAGACTGCCAAATTTTCTGCGAACTTTTTTCAAAAAACTTCACCCTTTCTTTTTTCCTTGCAGACTGCTTCATCTTTTTTGGTATTTTTTCATAAATATGTCGCTCGTTTACAAAAATTTTATTAACTTTGCACTCGCTTTGAAAGCAAACAAAATTTTGTTATAACAACTTTATATACTTTTATGAATTTCACAATGTTAATTACCGTCTTGCTGACGGCTATTACACTGGTGGCGGCAGCTTACGTGATTGCTAAGCTGATTGGTCCGCGCTCATACGCCAAGGTGAAAGGAGAGCCCTACGAGTGTGGTATTCCCACTCGCGGCACGTCCTGGCTACCTTTGCATGTGGGCTTCTACCTCTTCGCCATCCTGTTCCTCATGTTTGATGTGGAAACGGTGTTTCTGTATCCATGGGCTGTAGTAGTGAAGGACTTAGGGACAATAGCTCTGTTGTCTGTCGGGTTCTTCTTGGTAGTTTTAGTGCTGGGTCTTGCTTATGCCTGGCGGAAAGGAGCGTTGGAATGGAAATAAAGCCGAAAATCAAGAGCATTCCCTATGACGAGTGGAAAGATAACGAGTCATTGGAGAAGCTGATTGACCAGCTCCATGAGGGCGGTGTCAATCTGGTGACGGGTTCGCTCGACCAGCTCATCAACTGGGGTCGTTCGAACTCGTTGTGGTCGCTAACCTTCGCTACCAGTTGCTGCGGTATTGAGTTTATGGCCTGTGGCTGTGCACGTTACGACTTTGCCCGCTTTGGTTTCGAGGTGACTCGTAACTCTCCCCGTCAGGCCGACCTCATCATGTGTGCAGGTACTATTACCCACAAGATGGCTCCGCTGTTGAAGCGTCTCTACGACGAGATGGCTGAGCCGAAGTATGTCATTGCCGTGGGTGGCTGTGCCATTAGTGGAGGCCCGTTCAAGTCGAGCTATCATGTGGTGAAAGGCATCGAGGAGATCGTCCCTGTCGATGTGTTCATTCCTGGCTGTCCTCCGCGTCCAGAGGCTATCATGTACGGCATGATGCAGTTGCAGCGCAAGGTGAAGATTGAGAAGTTCTTCGGTGGTGCCAACCACAAGCAGAACGCAGAGGAAGCAGCCTTGGGTGTTTCTAACGAGGAGCTGATAGCTCGTAAGCTGGGTGACCACCGCAGAGAAACTATCGTGGTGAATGAGGTGCCCCAGGAATTTGTTGAAGAACTAAAAGCTAATGAGGAGGCAAAGGCATGAAACTGGAATTTTTAACATTCGATTTCGAGAAATTTGCCTCTGAGATGGCAAATCTGAAAAGCAAGAAAGGCTTCGACTATCTGGTGACTATCGTGGGTGAAGACTTTGGTCCTGAAGAGGGACTGGGCTGTATCTATATCTTGGAGAACAGCGAGACTCACCAGCGTTGCTCTGTAAAGATGCTGGCAAAGGTGCAAAAGGATATTCCATATATCCCCTCTGTCATCAACATCTGGAAGGTTGCCAACCTGTTGGAGCGTGAGGTCTACGACTTCTACGGCATCGTGTTCCTGGGCCATCCCGATATGCGCCGTCTTTTCCTTCGCAGCGACTTCAAGGGCTATCCCTTCCGTAAGGACTGGAAGTTCAATGACGATTATACGCTGGAGGATGACAACGAGCCAGACTTTGGTCTGGAGTACTATCTGGACAAGGAAGGCGTCTTGCAGGTGAAGCAGAACCGCCTCTTCGATCATGATGCCTATGTGGTGAATATTGGTCCGCAGCACCCCTCTACTCACGGTGTGCTTCGCTTGCAGACGGTGCTCGACGGTGAGACGGTGAAGCGTGTCTATCCGCATCTGGGCTATATCCATCGCGGTATTGAGAAGATGTGTGAGTCGATGACCTACCCACAAACTCTTGCTTTAACCGATCGTCTTAACTACCTGAGTGCCATGATGCACCGTCATGCACTGGTGGGAGTGATTGAGGAAGGCCTGGGCGTAGAATTGACCGACCGCATCAAGTATATCCGCACCATCATGGACGAGTTGCAGCGTATTGACAGTCACCTGCTGTATGTGGGTTGCTGCGCTCAGGATATGGGTGCCCTGACTGCTTTCCTCTATTCTATGCGCGATCGTGAGCATGTGCTCAACGCGATGGAGGAGACCACGGGCGGACGTCTGATTCAGAACTATTATAGAATAGGTGGCTTGCAGGCTGATATTGATCCGAACTTCGTGAAGAATGTGAAGGACCTTATCAAGTACATGAACCCCATCATTCAGGAGTATGTTGACGTGTTTGGCGACAATATCATCACGCATAAGCGCTTTGAGAAGGTCGGCCCGATGTCGAAGGAAGATTGTATCTCCTACGCCGTTACCGGTCCTGCTGGTCGTGCTTCAGGCTGGAAGAACGACGTTCGCAAGAACCACCCCTATGTGATGTACGACAAGGTGGAGTGGGAGCAGATTCTCATGGACGGCTGCGACACGATGGACCGATACACCTGTCATATCAATGAGATGTATCAGAGTCTGAGGATTATCGAACAGCTTATCGATAACATCCCTGAGGGCGACTTCTATGTGAAGCAGAAGCCTATCATCAAGGTGCCCGAAGGACAGTGGTACTTCTCTGTAGAAGGTGCCAGCGGTGAGTTTGGTGTCTATCTTGACAGCCGCGGCGACAAGAGTCCGTACCGCTTGAAGATGCGTCCTATGGGACTCTCTCTGACTGGTGCTCTCGACCCGATGCTGCGTGGACAGAAGATAGCCGACCTGGTGGCTACCGGAGCTGCTATTGACTTCGTGATTCCTGATATTGATAGATGATTTAGTAATCAAGGAAAACGGGTGGTCGTTCAGACCCCCAACCCCCTATCATAGGGGGCCAAGAAAGAAAGATTATGTTCGATTTTAGTATTGTAACAAACTGGTTCGACCAATTGCTTCAGGTCACGTTAGGATGTCCTGAATGGTTGGCGATATTGATTGAGTGCGTGCTCGTGGGTGTGGTCATCCTGACAGCCTATGCACTGATTGCGTGCTTGATGATTTTTATGGAGCGTAAGGTCTGTGCCTACTTCCAGTGCCGTCTTGGCCCGATGCGTGTAGGCTACTGGGGCTTGCTGCAGATTTTTGCCGACGTGCTGAAGATGCTCATCAAGGAGATCTTCTTCGTTGACAAGGCAGATAAGTTCCTCTATGCAGTTGCTCCTTTCTTAGTGATTATCGGCTCTGTGGGTGCCTTCTCGTTCCTACCTTGGAACAATGGTGCCACGATTCTCGACTTCAACGTGGGTATCTTCCTGCTGACAGCCATTTCGTCGATTGGCGTCGTGGGTATCTTCCTGGCTGGTTGGGGCTCGAACAACAAGTACTCGGTGGTCTCGGCTATGCGTGGTGCAGTGCAGATGATTTCCTACGAGATGTCGCTCTGCCTCTGCCTGATTACGGCTGTGATCCTGACGGGTACGATGCAGATGTCGGGTATCGTTGAGGCTCAGACGGGTCCTTTTAAATGGCTTATCTTCCAAGGCCATATTCCCGCCATCATCGCTTTTGTGGTGTTCCTCATTGCAGGCAATGCTGAGGCCAATCGTGGCCCGTTTGATATGGCAGAGGCTGAGAGTGAGCTGACCGCTGGTCACCACACAGAGTATTCTGGTATGGGCTTCGGCTTCTTCTATCTGGCAGAGTTCCTCAACCTCTTCATCATTGCTGGTATTGCTTCGGCAGTATTCCTTGGCGGCTGGGCTCCCATGAATGTGGGTATCGAACCGGTTGACGCCATCATGAACTACATTCCCGGTATTGTCTGGTTCTTCGGAAAGACACTGGCCGTGGTGTGGCTGCTGATGTGGATTAAGTGGACCTTCCCCCGTCTGCGTATCGACCAGATACTGAAACTGGAATGGAAATACCTGATGCCGCTGGCTCTCATCAACATCGTGGTGATGACTGTCGTAGTAGCACTTGGTCTTTACATTAAGTAATTAGGGAGTTAAAAGAGTTTTAAGAGATAAAGGAGTTAACTCAAAAACAAAAAAATGGAACAATCATATTTCGGAGAAATCGGGCATGGCCTGAAGACGCTGGCAACGGGAATGAAGATTACTTGGAAGGAATACTTCAAGGACTTCTTCACCAACAAGTCGACGGAGCAGTACCCCGAGAACCGCAAGACCACACTCCATGTATCTGCCCGCCATCGTGGCCGCTTGGTATTCAAGCGTGATGAGAACGGTGCCTACAAGTGTACGGCTTGCACCTTGTGCGAAAAGGCATGCCCGAACGGTACCATCAAGATCACGGCCCACATGGCCGAAGACCCGGAGACGGGCAAGAAGAAAAAGGTGCTTGATGACTATCAGTACGACCTGGGCGACTGCATGTTCTGCCAGCTCTGTACGAATGCCTGCAATTTCGATGCAATCGAGTTTACTAACGATTTCGAGAATGCCACGTTCGAACGCGGCAAGCTTGTGCTTCACCTCGACAAGGAAGTTTACAACGGCGGTTCGCTGCCCAACCTCCTGGACGGTGGTGCCGAGTGGGAGGTCGGAAAGTTCAATACCAGTAAAAAGTGACTTAGTACCCCTAAGTGATAATTATGAGTAATATAATAATGTTTAGCATACTCGCGGTTGTCATCATCGGCTCAGCATTGCTGTGCGTGACGACTACGCGAATCATGCGAGCCGCAACATTCATGTTGTTTGTGCTCTTTGGCGTGGCAGGCATTTATTTCCTGCTCGACTATACGTTCCTTGGTGCTGCCCAGATCAGCGTCTATGCCGGTGGCGTGACGATGATTTATGTCTTCGCCATCCAGCTCGTTTCCAAGCAGACCCTGCAGGGTATGGTTGAGAAGATCAAGACCAGCCGCATGATAGGTAATGGCCTCGTGGTCCTTGTCAGTCTTGTCGTGGTGTCTCTCATTCTCGTGAAGACGGGTTTCTACACAAGTTTCGACTCGGTGGCCGATACCGAACTTTCCATGAAGGCTATCGGTTATGCCCTGATTGGCTCAGAGAAGTATCAGTACGTGCTGCCCTTCGAGTTTATCTCGTTGTTCCTGCTGGCATGTATCATCGGTGGATTAGTTGTCGCAAGAAAGGAGGAGGAATAAGCTATGGTACCAGTAGAATGTTATTTCGTGCTTAGTGCACTGCTGTTCTTCATCGGCGTCTATGGCTTTGTCACCCGCCGCAATCTTATCGCCATGCTCATCTCTGTGGAACTGGTGCTCAACGCTGTTGACATCAACTTCGCAGCCATCAACCGCCTGCTCTATCCCAACGGAATGGAAGGCATGTTCATGACCCTCTTCGTTATCGGTGTGGCAGCTGCTGAGAGTGCTGTGGCCATCGCGATTATCATCAATGTCTATCGCAACTTCCATAGCGATAATGTGGACAGTATTACGAACTTGAAAGGATAAAACGCCGCTATGATTTACGAATTATCATTTTTGATTCTCCTTCTGCCGCTCCTGTCCTTCATCGTTTTAGGACTGGCCGGTATGAAGATGCAGCATAAGACTGCCGGACTCATCGGCACATGCTCGCTCGGACTCATTACGATCCTGTCGTACTGGACGGCCTTCGAATATTTCACGGCCGACCGTGTGAACGGTATCTATCAGACCATCGTACCCTACAACTTCACGTGGCTGCCGCTGGGTAATCTGCACTTTGATATGGGTATCCTGCTGGATCCCATCTCGGTAATG
>Ga0326513_10000642_pt1 | contig 29806 bp, 42 predicted proteins | sample 2_2465_0518_D_FD_203654 | JGI IMG/M metagenome (GOLD analysis project Ga0326513, IMG submission 203654) | Bovine rumen microbial communities from UC Davis, California, United States - 2_2465_0518 | ecosystem: Host-associated > Mammals > Digestive system > Stomach > Rumen | place: USA...
AAAGCAATAATCGTATTTACAGTGGGGGGGGGTATTGCCAGAACTTGCACAGCAAGAGACTGGAAGGACTCACCAAAGATACTTATAAGGAGAGCGAATGATGAACTCAAATGTGATCGGAACAGTATATCAACTCCCAGATGACAAAAAGAATTTTGCATCGGGCAGAGGTGCAATATACACTCTCGGAAGTTATGCCCCGACCATCATTACGATGGGGGGGGTGGAAACAAACCACATATCGTAATAAAGGAGAATCACAGTGAGCAACTATCTTGATCTTATTTCGCCAGACGAAAATCCAAACTGGATTCGTGTGAGACAAGCAACAAAACAAGGCTATATAAGACTTCATAGGGGGGTGCGCCGACCTCTCATACCCACACTCGAAACTGCGTAGAGGCAGAGTTCAGGAAGATGGACAGGTCTGCCCTACGCTGACAACAGGCAGTTGCAACATATATAAAATTGAAAGGACTGAAAGTATGAATGTAAAAGACTGGTCAATATGCAAACTCACTCCTACAGAATGTTACCGCTTAATGGGTTTTACAAATGAAGATGTAGCCAAGTGTAAAGCGGTTGGGATGAGTGACACTCAGCTCTACCGACAGGCTGGCAACAGCATTGTCACAAACTGTATCGAACTTCTTGCAGAACATCTTTACAAGGCACAAGAAGATGATTCCTATAAATGCTATGATGAAAATTTCCAGTGACCCCTCTCGCATACCCACCAAATCTCGTGGGGGGGGTAGGAGATATTAATTTCGGCAAGCAATACAGATTGGGAAACAGAATTTACAGCGGTTGCAAATCAGCAATGTGCGTACTGTCACAGCCAGTAAACAACGCTGGTGGCAATTCGTATATGTATTTGGAGAGAAACAACAATGAATAAGTTAAAACAAATTATAGAACTTGACTGTCCTCAATGGCATTTGCAACGTAAGCGTGTGTTTTCTGTGGGGGGGGCAGCGCCTACGTTGAACGGAATTGGCAGAGGCGGCAATACTGAACCAAAGGTGCTTATCAAATATGAGAAACGAAATCAAAGTCATAGGAATTATGCCGATTAAAGGCATGGATGTCATCAAGCGTATTTATAGTGGGGGGGGTGCGCTCCTACACTTAGCACAATGCAAGGCGGATTAAAAGAGCCAAAAGTAACATTAAGGAGGGCAAATGAAACTAAAACAGATATCAGAACTTCCGATTCCACACTGGCACAGGATAGCTAAAGCAATCTATTCTGTTACAGGCGTTGCTCCGTGCGTTCATTGCATGGGGGGGGCAATATGAAGCCCATGATTTTACAGAGGACTTATGGAGAACAAGATAAGAATAATAGCACATCTCGACATCAAGATAATAGAAGAACATAAGCGGTTGTATTCGCCCTTTGGTTTATCTCCTACGCTTAATGTAGTAGGGGGGGTGGACAGCAACCAAAAGTCGTTTTGCCATTAAAGAAAGAAGGTTGTATTTATGAGAATACTTGAAGAAAAGCAATGCCAATGCTCATGTGGCGCTAAACTCGCTTATACAGAAGAAGATATTCACTATAACAACGGCGATGAATTTATCGTCTGCCCACGTTGCCAAAATCGCATTAATCTTGTAGATCGTGAGCCAACAATGCGCTGCGGGGAGTGTGACACAGAGTTTAAAGCCAGCCCTTATATTGGCGCGTTTGGTGCAAAATATGTCAAATGCCCACGCTGCGGCAATGAGGAGTGGTACGATGACGGCATTGAACTCACTAAGACAAACATTGCATATCCTCAGCATTTCTTCCACTTTAAAAGCGATGGCAAGCAAATGTCTGATGGTGAGATAACAAAATGGGTGCGAGAGTGCGTTTCAAAGCTTAACCAAGAAGATGATTTTTATATCATCAACTCAGGCAATACTCTGTGCATAGCCCTTAAAACAGACGATGAAGCCACGGTTTTTGTCTGCAAAGAAGTTGCAGAGTGTAATTTAGATATTTAGTAAAAAGTATTGACAAATTATATCTTGTGTGGTATAATATAGATACTGGCATTATTATGCCCACAAGATGTACAATTAATGGTATATTCAAGAAAGGCAGGTGAAAATAATGTGGCATTTAGTACGTTATTTATTGTTGGCGGCATTACTTTCGTTGTCAAGCTGCTCTTATGTCGGCAAAGGAGTATGCGTATCAAACGTTGCTACAACAACATCTACGACAACAACAACCGCTTGCACAACTGAGTTGCCATATTCAGCAAGTGACGCAATTTTAATGGCGCAAGTCATAAACAAAGAATCGTCGGCTTCATATGAAGGCAAATTGGCAGTTGCTTCTGTGATAATCAATCGGGCAGATTATGACAACCTCTCAATTTCTGAAGTCGTTTTTGCGCCAAATCAATTTTCGGTTGTAAACAGTCTTGACACTTTCACAAACCTCGATTACCAAGCTGCAATAGAAGTGCTGACAAACGGCAGCGTAAATAACGCATATTATTTTGATGGATGCCATGAGGACGGACTTAATCATTTTAGTGATATTAATGGCGAATATGTTGGCGCGTGGTGAAGAAAGGAAAACAAATGCATGATAGCAGTTAGGAAAGAATTGTTATGGGCTTCTCAGTATAGATTGTCGGTGCAGATCAGCATTGAGCAGTACAATTATCTGAACAGATTTCAGCCCGTATACACGAGACAATTAGACGAATACGAAATAGAACAAATATTTGGCGACAATCCCGACTACATAAAAAACATCGGGCGCAAAATAGATGGTAAAGAATGGAAGGAATTAACTAATGAAAAGGCTAACGAATCAAGTATTAATTGACACAATACCAAAAGTCAAAGATTTTGTGCAACAGACGGCAAAGTTTACGCACGAAGTAGATGTTGGCTCAGGAAGATATATCGTAGACGGCAAAAGTCTGATGGCTTTGCTTTCACTGAATTTGAGTAAACCTCTGGCAATAAGCTATGCAGCGGAAGATGAAGAACTTGCAAACATTTTTCTCGGCAAGTATTTTGTGAAAGGCGGTAAGGCGTGAGGATTAATTATATCTCAGATGCATGGACAAGAATCAAGAACCATTGCAGAACTACTGTCAATAAAGCATTCACTGAGAACAAACCAAGCGACGAGTTCAAGCGCAAACTTTTGATCTCAGAACACAGTCCAATACGATTGCTTGAAATTGATTGGTCGTGGCTTAACATCCCATACTGGCTTTCTACTGAATGGTCAAGGCATAAATTTGAGAAGTTTATTACAAGTCAGCGCGACGATCGCATGATAGATGATACCCCACGAGGCAAAAAGCCACAGGATGCGCCCGTAAATTATGACGGCTATGCTAATGCGCAGAACACTATTGATGCTTGGCGCAAAAGATTGTGTTACCAAGCTACACCAGAAGCACGAAAGTTGGCGGAGGAATTTAAAATCGAACTCCGACAGTACGAGCATGAATGGTCTGATATTCTTGTTCCAAACTGCATATATCGCTGCGGATGCCCTGAATTTTCAATGTGTAAGGAGCGTTTCTTTGCGAGATTTTGCAAGTATTGCGAAGAAAACCAAATCAATACAAATAATATTCAGGAAAGATATGCTGCATATAATGATTTCTTTTACTATGAAAGAGAGGATATAGATGAATAAACCATTACTCATATGCTTATGCGGAATGTCAGGGTCAGGGAAATCCACTATCGCTAATCGCCTTGAAAGAAAGTATTGCTATGTGCAAGCTAAGTCTTACACAACAAGACCGATGCGAAACGACCCAGAAGATGCAAGCACACACACTTTTATAATGCCAGAACAGGTTGACGAATACTCCGACGACATGGTGGCGTGGAATTGGTATAATGGCAATTTTTACTTTGCAACCGCCTCTATGCTCAATAATGTATCGTTGTACGTGATTGACAAAGAAGGATTGCTCCAACTTTTCCGCAACTACCACGATAAAGATATTCTTGCAATCTACATTGACTGTGATAGCTCCGTAGCCGCAAAGCGTATGGCTGAAAGAGGTGATTCAGATGAACAGATCATGCAACGTTTGCAGTATGACGCTGATGCTTTCGAGGGATGCAAGGACTTATGTGATTTCGTCATTTCCAACGATGTGAACAACGGCGTAAATGACATTGTAGACTGGATTGACGGCTTGTACAGGTATTACAGGGTAAGAGGTGGCAAGAATGATTAAGGCTATAATTGCAGTGTGTATAGTGATAAATACGATATGTCTCTCGTGTTGCTTAAAAATGGCTGGCAACGCTGAGAGATGTATGGAAAGGAGAAAGGATGATAACTGAGGTTTGCAAGCGTGATGGCAGCGTTACTGCTTTTGATGAAAACAAGATTTATTCTGCTATATCTTATGCATATCTGGATGTGTATAAAGAAATTGACTCCGAGAAAGAAGATGAAATTTCAGAAATAACAAATGAAGTCGTAGAAGCAATTAATCTCTTTACAGACACAATTCACGTAGAAACAATACAAGATTTGGTCGAACAGTCTATTTCAGAGCATGACTTCTATGCGGCAAAAGCATATATAACATATCGTTACAGACGCAAACTTGCCCGCAATGACTACGAATTACTTATGAATGAAGTTGCGTCCAAACTCGGCGCTAAGAATGTCGAAAATCAAAATGCCAATGTAGACGAACGCTCTTTTGGCGGCAGAATTGGTAGTATGGCTTCGGCAGTTGCCAAGTATTATGCTTTAAATTATCTCATGTCTGCTATGGCAAAAGAAAACCACGAAGGCAATATGATTTATGTTCACGACTTGGATCATTATGCTGTAGGCGACCACAACTGCCTTTCTTGTCCAATAGATAAATTGTTAGCAGAAGGCTTTAATACGAGGCAATGCGATGTAAGACCTGCAAAATCAGTTAATACGGCGTTCCAATTAGTGGCTGTTATTTTTCAAATCCAATCTTTACAACAGTTTGGCGGAGTATCTGCCACGCATATAGATTGGTCTATGTTACCTTATGTAAGACTTAGTTTCTATAAGCATTTTTGTGATGGACTAAAGTATGTAGAAGAGACAGAAGATGAAACGATTGCCGCCCTTAAACACAAAGCAAGGTCTATATCTATCACTGACAAGAGATACAAAGCACATACAGAAGCCTATAATTATGCGATGGACATGACAGTTAAAGAAACATATCAAGCTGTAGAGGGTATGTATCACAACTTAAATACACTTCAAAGTAGATCAGGTAATCAGCTTCCGTTCAGCAGTATTAATTATGGCACTTGTACTGAGCCAGAGGGCAGGCTTATCATAAAGGCTTTGCTTGATACATCTATTAAAGGTATAGGCAAGCTCCACAGAACAAGCATTTTTCCTTGCGGTATCTTCCAGTATATGAAAGGAGTAAATGACAAGGGTTCTCCCAACTATGACCTATTCCAACTTGCCATTAAGTCAACAGCAAAAAGACTTTATCCCAACTATGCCAATTGTGATGTTAGTATGCAAAAAGCGTGGATTGAATTTGACAGGAGACAAAAAGAATTAATAATCAATTCTTTATCCGAAAATGAAACCAGCATTTTAATAGAAAGGCTTGAAACAAATCCTGAGTTAAAAGAACTTTTAATGTTGGAGGTAATTGACGATGGAGAATGAAGAATGGGTTGTTTTTAAAAATGCTAAAGACAAGAATCATCCTTATGCAAGTTGTTGGGAAGTGTCTAATAAGGGAAGAATTAAAAGAGATGGTAAAATTGTTCTTCCAAAGATTACCGATTGGGGATATTACGCTTTGAGCTTTTGCACTGTTCATAAAAAAGTCGCTGAAATATTTATTCCCAAATCAATAGAAGATATTAAACTAAATCGCAATGAGGTAGACCATATTGATGGAAACAAATTAAATAATGATGTCAGCAATTTAAGATGGTGTACTCACGAAGAAAATGTAAGTTTTGAATTGGCAAGAAAGCATCAATATGAATCCGCTAAAAAAAATGGATTTAAAGGCAGACCACCAAAAAAACCAGTACTTCAATATGATATAGAAGGGAATTTTATAGCCGAGTATCCAAGCGTATTAGAGGCTGGTGAAATCTGTGGTATTTGGAAAGGCGGAATCTCTACCGTACTAAAAGGGAAACAAAAAACGGCAGGTGGATTTGTATGGAAGTATAAAGGAGATATGTCATGAAGCGAATTGTTGTTGTTAATAAAGAAAGTCCGATAGAAATTATGTCAACAATGGGGTGCAGGACTCAAAACGGGTCTGATATAAACGCACCAACATTATATCGTGAAAACATTATGTCTGTCATAAAAACTGGTAATTTAAAAAACGATTTAATTTCGGCAGCCCAAAAAGACGGCAGAGGCAATATCTGCCCTGTAACAATCATAATGCCAACACTTGCAATGATGGCAGAAGGCGATGTCTATAACAAGAATATCGACAGCTTCTTTGAAATTCTTGATACTAAAATTCACGAAGCCAAGGATATGTTAATAGAACGTTTTGAATACATCTGTTCACAATCAGCCGATAGTGCTAAATTCATGTATGAGAACGGCACAATGATTGGTTATGACGGCAAAGACATACGATCCGCTTTGAAGCATGGCACTCTTGCGCTTGGTCAGCTCGGACTTGCAGAAACACTTCAAATTCTTATCGGCTGCGACCATACCACCGAAAAAGGCATGAAACTTGCCAAGAGAATAGAACAGTTGTTTAAGGATAGGTGTGCTGAGTTCAAACAAAAGTATAGACTTAATTTTGGAGTGTATTATACTCCAGCTGAGAATTTGTGTTTTACAGCTATGACAAAATTTAAAGCCAAATATGGTATCATTCCCAAAGTCTCAGAGAATAAATTCTTCACTAATTCCATTCATGTTCCTGTGTGGTATCATTGCACAATGAAAGAGAAGATTGACATTGAGGCACAACTTACAGGTTATTCTTCCGCAGGTTGCATTACTTATATAGAGAACGACGGATATGCCGTTGATAATCCGCAAGCTCTTGAAAAGATTGTGACATATGCTATGGATAAAGACATCCCATACTTTGCAATTAATGTGCCAAACGATACTTGTACTGAATGTGGCTTTACTGGGAACATAGATGAGTGTTGTCCCGTTTGTGGAAGTAAAAATATTGCAAGGCTTCGCAGAGTTACAGGTTATCTTACAGGTGATTACAAAACTGCATTCAACGAAGGCAAACAGCAAGAAACAGAAATGAGAGTTCCACACGGAATTGAATCATAATAGAGGTAGGAGCGCAATTTCTGCGCTCCACACCTAAAAATAAATAAAAGATAGGAAGATGCTTGACTAAGTGTTGAAAGAAACAAAGATGTGATTACCAACGAATTAGATGACGGAGGAACTGCGTATAGCATTTGTTCAGTTTTCGGCTGTGATAATGCCGCATATTACTACTTTGATTTCGATGATAAGTTTGTTAATTTTGAGGAGGAATAAAATGAAAATAGTAAGTCTTTTTGACGGCATGGCTTGTGGTATGCTTGCTATGCTTGGCGCAGATGTTAAGGTTGATGAATACTACGCATATGAGATCGACAAGTATGCAGTCCAGACCGCTACACATAACTTCCCTAACATTATTGAATGTGGTGACGTATTCAAGGCTGATTTCACACAGTATAAAGATGTAGACTTTATTGTCGGAGGTAGTCCTTGTACTTACTGGTCAATCGCTCAGAAGAACAATCGTGAGACTGAAGCAAGCGGTTTAGGTTGGGAGTTGTTTTCTCAGTATGTAAGAGCATTGAACGAAATCAAGCCCCGTTTCTTCATTTACGAAAACAACAAGTCTATGTCGAAGGCGATTCGAGAGAGCATTACAGAAGCCTTTGGATTTGATGCTATCTGCATTAACTCAGCTCTTGTGTCGGCTCAAAACAGACAGCGTTTGTATTGGGTAGGCAAAAGAAATGACGATGGCGCATACAGCAAGGTTGATGTTCAACAGCCCGAAGATAGAGGAATACTTCTTAGAGATATACTTGATAGCGGAATGGATTTGACATCAAGAGACAAGAGCTTTGCCTATACTACAAGATGCAACGGCGCAATACCAGAAGATACTATAAAGAGAAATAGACATACTATGATTGCAGAGCCTATAGGAGAAACAAAAGACGGTAAATCATATTGCTTAACCGCAGGATATTCAAATGGTAGCGGAGAAAATATTGGCAATTATGCAGCACATACACTTGAAAAAGGTTGTAAGAGCATGGTTGCAGAGCCAGTAAATATAACAAATGAAGGCAAGGCGCAGTGCATCAGAGCAACTTGCTACAAAGACGGAATCCGTAATATGGTAGGTAACAATATTGATAAAAGGACTTGCGTTGCTGAAGCTGTTTCGGACGCTCCAAAGGGAGAACTTAGTACAAGTCAAGGTTTTAGAATCTACGATATAAACGCAAAAACCGTAACTCTCAAAGGTAATGCCGGTGGTGCAGGTGGCAAAACTAGACTGTATGCAATGCCCGTTTACGAATTTACCGAATTGAATATCAGAAACAATGCGCATATAGCCATTAACGAAAATGCAATCAGGGGAGTGCAAGATAAAAACAATGCTTCTTGTGCTGAAAATTTCTATGAGTTTACGGATCGCAAAGCCAACACTTTGACTACGGCTCATGTCCCAAAAGTAGTAGACAATTTTAATAAGTATTCGGCTTACGCTGAACCTTGCGAGTGGGATGATGACGGCACTCCAACTAAAGCAATAAGCAGCACAGACGGTAAGACTTACACGGTTTACTCTGTTTCAAATGGCATTATTGTTATTAAAGGCAAAGAATACCCCATTAAGTTACAAGATGGCTATTATATAATTCGCAAGCTGTCCGTTAATGAATGTAAAAGATTACAGACTGTGCCAGAGTGGTATGAGTTCCCGGTAAGCAATGCACAGGCTTACAAGATGTTGGGCAACGGTTGGACAGTTGAAGTGATAATTCACTTAATAAAGAGTTGTCTTGCTGAAATTTGACAACGTAGAATAGCCAAAAAGTAGCCCTAAAAAGGCAATAAAAGATTCGTTTTATGTAAGGAGGATAAAAATGCAAATTCAATATACCTTTAATAAGAATGATGAGTATTATACGCCTGCATATGCAGTTAGACCGATACTCAAATATCTAAAACCAAACGCAAGGATTTGGTGTCCCTTTGATACGGCAGATAGTGAGTTTGTAAAGGTCTTGACAGAGGCAGGACATAATGTCATTCATTCTCATATATCTGAAGAAGGTGGGAATTTCTTTGAGAGAGAAATTCCACAGGTGGACTATATAATCTCAAATCCACCTTACTCTCTTAAAGGAGAAGTATTCAAACGTCTTTATGAAATTGGAATACCCTTTGCAATGTTAATTAACTTTCAAGGTATCTTCGACCTCAAGGAACGCTTCAATTTGTTTAAGACGCACAGAACAGAGATGATGTGGTTAAGTCCAAGAGTAAACTATATAAAGCCAGATCAAACGAGTCCGTCTGGTGTGCCATTTCAAAGTGGCTATCTTATGAGTGGTATATCTGATGAGCAACTTGTGTATGAATTTTTAGTCAAACAGGATTAAACCTGTGTTTTATGTAAGGAGATGATGTAATTGCAGTTATATCAAGGCGATTGTTTAGACATAATGGAACAGATACCAAATAAAAGTGTGGATATGATACTTTGCGATTTACCTTATGGAACTACTGCTTGCAAATGGGATATAGTAATTCCTTTTGATGAACTATGGGAGAGGTATAATCGCATCATAAAAGATAATGGTGCAATATGTTTGTTTGGCTCAGAGCCATTTTCAAGTAAGTTAAGAATGAGTAATCTGAGTTGTTATAAATACGACTGGATATGGCGAAAGCCAAGAGGAACAGGGCATCTAAATGCAAAGAAACAACCTTTGAGAGATGTAGAAAACATATCTGTATTTTATAAAAAACAATGTGTATACAACCCTCAGTTTACTAAAGGAGAGCCGTATTCAGCTCTTAAAGGCGGTAAAACCTCAAGAGTTAGTGAGTCGGGGACAACTACTTATGGCAAATTTATGAATGGTGCAGAGTATCGTAATGACAATGATGGATTTCGTTATCCCAAACAAGTAATAGAGTTTGGCGTAGTGGAACGAGGAACGGTTCATCCAACTCAAAAACCAGTAGAACTTTTGGAGTATCTTATCAAAACCTATACAAATGAAAACGACATAGTTCTTGACAACTGTATGGGTAGTGGTAGCACAGGAGTTGCTGCTAAAAATCTAAACAGAGACTTTATAGGTATAGAGTTAGACGAAAACTACTTTGAGATTGCAAAATCACGAATTTTAGGTAACGTAGAATAGGCAAAAAATGGCTCTATTTTTACGATAAAATTCTGCTTTTATGTGAAAGGAGACTGAATGAGCAATATAGAATTATGGCAAGGCGACTGCCTTGAATTAATAGGTGGTATATCAGACAAAAGTGTAGATTTAATTCTTTGCGATCTTCCTTACGGCACTACGGCTTGTGCTTGGGATATAGTAATTCCCTTTGAGTCTTTATGGGAGCATTACCATAGAGTAATTAAAGATAATGGTGTCATTGCCCTGTTTGGTAGTCAACCGTTTTCCTCTTTACTTGTAGCAAGCAACATAAAAGACTTCCGAGAAGAACTTGTGTGGTTAAAGAATAAACCAGCAAGCGGATTTAAAGCTACGCAGAAACACATGAAGATACATGAACAGATTGAAGTATTTGCTCCATCTGCCAAATATACATATAATCCGCAGAAATGGTTGGTTGAAGATAAAGAGTTTATCACTCAGCGCAAGACCTTTAAGGATAATGAGTATATAGGCAATAGAATTTATGGAGCAACAACACGCACTCGCAAGCCAGACACGGGAGAGAGAAATCCTATTTCGATAGTTAGTTGTCGTGTTCCATTCACACCGCAAAACTCTAAAACATACTCGGACGATGTAGAGCTAAGATACCATCCGACACAAAAGCCTGTTACTCTGCTTGAATACCTCATCAAGACCTATACAGACGAGGGAGACTTAGTGCTTGACAATTGTATGGGTAGTGGTTCAACTGGTGTGGCAGCGAAAAATTTGAATAGAGATTTTATAGGCATAGAACTTGATGAGAACTACTTTGAAATAGCTAAAAAGAGGATAAAAGGAGACTGAATGAGCAACAAAAACTTACGACTTGCAAGACAAGCCAAGAACGATGAGTTTTTTACTTTGTACAATGATGTAAAAGCCGAACTCTGCCACTACAAAGATTATCTCAAAGGCAAAATTGTTTATTGTAATTGCGACACACCCGACAGCAACTTCGTCAAGTTCCTAAACGATGTGAAGAACGAATGGCAGATTGCAGATGTTTGGCACACATCAATACAAGAAGGTCTGAGTTACGATAGTGCAGAAGCCAGAGAGTTGTTAAAGAAGTGTGATGTTGTTATAAGCAATCCGCCTTTTAGCAAAACACGAGCTGAATATATTCCGTTACTAATAGAGAGTGACAAGCAATTTCTATTTATAGGCAATCTGAACATGGCAACCTACAAAGAAGTATTTCCTCTAATTCGTGATGGCAAAATGTGGTGTGGTTACACTTTTCCAAAAAGTTTTTTGCAGCCAGACGGCAGTTCAAAGAAATTTGGCAACATTGTTTGGTGGACTAATTTGCCTGTATACAAGGAATTTAAGCTAAAACCTGATGTCAAGTATTATGGCAACGAAAACAAATATCCGACTTATGACAACTATGCTGCAATTAACGTAGATCGCCTCAAAGACATTCCTTCGGATTACACAGGCTGTATGGGTGTGCCTATAACGTTTATACAGAGTTATACCCCCCCCGTATGAAAATGGCAAACACTTCGTACTTATTGGATTCCGAAAGGGAACAGATGGTCAAGACCTCAAATCAGGCGACCGATACTACTATATGCGATACATTATTAAACTGTCGCTTTGATCTTTACGTTTCAAATGGGCAGAACCTCGCAGACACGTATATTGCCGATTGCTCATTCAGACTTGTCGGACACGAACATGATGCAAACGGTAAAAATCTCAAACAATTTGAATGTAGAGGCAGAGCAGTTTACAAGAGAGTTCTTATTATTAGGCGTTGACGAAAGTTGCGGTTCGGGGCTTGGCGGAGGACTACGAAAACAAGGCACGATTGACCACGCCCTCATTAACGGCAAGCGAAAATTCACACGTTTATTTATAAGGAGGCTACAATGCTCATAAGATGCAAAAGAAAAATAACGAAAGAACAATATGAGAGAGCGCAACAACACAAAGGCTCGATAACACCCGAAGATGAACGGATTATATTTTCCGAGGCTGAACGCATCGGCTACGGGATTTACGACAACTCGGTTTACAAAAAAACAAACCCAAACACCAACGAGACAACTTATTATGTCTCATATAACACAGGATCGCATTGCGACTGAAAGGAGAACATTATGACCAGAGAAGAAAAAATTTTACAGCTTGAAAAAGAAATCGCAGAACTCAGAGATCAAGACCGCATTGAAAAAGAGAAAGCCGCTAAAGAAAAAGAAGAAAAGAGAAAGTCCGACCTGAAAGCCATTCAGGACATGGTTGCCGCATACAACAAGACCTACGGCGGCACTCTTGCTGTCACAGTTGGCAAATCGCTGCAATCAATAGATGAGTTTTGCAGACAGCTTTTCCCATGGATTGAGGAGGTTTAACCATGTTAATTGGCTTAGATTTGGATGGGGTGATTGTAGATTCACCGCAAAAAATCGTTGACTATGTAAACGAGAGGCTGGGCTTTAATCTTACGATGAATGATTTCAAGACCTATAGCATGGAAGATGCTTTGCCAAACCAATTCAGATGGATTATATCGGAGGCATTTCGCAATCCTACCATGTGGAAGAAAGTCACGCTCATAGACGGCGCATATAAGGCAATAAAATCTCTGTACGAAGAAGGACACGACATTTACTTTGTCACAAGCAGCCTCCCCATAAATCTGCACAAAAAGATAAAACACTTGTCTCGCAACCTTGATTTTTTTCCAGAAGATTACGTGTGGAAGCATACAGTTAACACACAAAATAAGCAATTGCTGAGGCTGGATGTTTTGTGTGATGACGGATTGTTCAATCTTACAGGTGATAGAGATTATTTTTCAATCTGCGTGGATATGCCATACAACCAAACAACTGAGATCATTCCAAATTTTACACGAGCAAAAAACTGGGACGAGATTTACGACAAAATCCATATGGTAGAGAATCTGATAAAGGAGAATATCGCATGAGTTTAACCGCAGCACAACTTGCAGGAAGTAATTCAATTAATGGCAGAGTAAAAGATGATTACTACGCCACACCTTTTGTGGCAACAGAAATGATACTGGACGCACTCGATCTGGGCGACGATTCAATTTTAGAACCATCAGCGGGCGAAGGTCATATTGTAAAGGTTTTAAAAGAGAGATATCCGCACAATGAGATAGTCGCTAATGACTTGGTTGACCGTCATAGTAGATTAGGCATAGAAATCAATAGTGGCATCGACTTCCTCACATATGAGCCAAACCGCAAATTCGGCACGATCATCACCAATCCGCCCTTTAAATTCGCACAGAGATTTGTAGAACACGCTCTCGAAATTGCAGACCACTATGTAATAATGTTCTGCAAGATTCAGTTTCTTGAGACAGTTGAAAGGCGACAGCTATTCACAGAACATCCGCCAAGATATGTGTATGTTCACAGCCGCAGAGTTAGTCCGTGGGTTAACGGTGATGAGTTAAACGCAAACGGTAAGCCGTGGGCAAGTCCGATGTGTTTTGCGTGGTACGTGTGGAAGATAGGCTATACAGGCGAAACAATTGTAAAATGGTTATAAGGAGAATAAGATGAATATAAAGATAAAATATTTCGACGACGAAATTAACAAGATAGAAAACATAGAAGGCAAAAGTGACTGGTACGATCTGAGAGCTGCGGAAACGGTTACCCTTAAAACTGGGGAATTTAAACTGATACCGCTGGGTGTAGGTATGATTCTGCCTGACGGATATGAAGCCAATATAGTGCCGAGGTCAAGCACCTTTAAGAACTATGGCATAATTCAAACTAATCACTATGGCGTAATTGACAACTCGTACTCAGGAGACAACGACCAGTGGATGATGCCCGTATATGCAACAAGAGATGTGGTCATAAACAAGAATGATCGTATTTGTCAGTTTCGCATTAACAAAAAGCAGCCAGTTTTCAGCTTTGAAGAAGTAGAACATTTGAACGAGATAGATAGAGGCGGCTTCGGCAGCACGGGAACAAAGTGATTTTTCTGGTAAATGAACTCAGTTCCAATGGCAGAAAAAAAGGTTTTTAGATGAGCAAAAAAAAAGAAAACAAGGAAATACACTCCAAAAACAACAAGCCACTTTAGGTCTTTGCTAAAACAAGGCAAAATCATGCCTAATCAGTGAAGTTGCACCAAAGTTGCATAAAATTTACCCACTTAATAAACAACCCCATCAAGCATAAACATTGATGGGGTTTTATAATTATTTAGGAGCGTAACTAAATTGAATTATCTCGTACTTCTTTCCTTTTTTTATATAATTTACGGAGACAGACATATCAGTAAATTGATTGATTTCGCTTATAGCGGGTTCGATTACCTTTACTCGAAAATCTTTAAAACTAAGGTCAAACCTTTTCATGACTAATTCTTTGCCTTCCCGAACCCACTTATACAATATCTTGTCTTTTAAATCTTCCAACAAAATTTGAAATTCGCCAGCAGGATATTTTCTTTTGCCTCCACCAACAGAAAAGCCTTCCCTTCTCCAATGAGAATAAATCAGGTCAAAAATGATATTAGAATACTTGCTCTGGAACGATGTAATCATTTCTAATTTATAAGATGTAAAGTTTTTATCAAGATTAAGAAGGTATTGCTTCAAGTCTCTGCCAATTTCAATTCTAAATATCTTGCTATGCGGATCAACGTCTATGTCTGATATCCAACGGAACAATTTAATATGTCCATTATCCAGTTTTATCCATGACGATTTATCGGACAAAGGTTTAAGCAACCTCATAATATAACTAACAGACGATCTCTTGCTAATATTGAACAACTCGCAAAACGCATCTGCATCAATTTCAACCCACATAGAATCTATTTCAGCTTCCGCCCTTGAATCAAGCATTGAGATGGCGCAAGCTATAATTCGCTGCTCCATAAGGCTAAGGCTGTACATACTATTCCATATAAATTCGTTTGCTTTAGCCACGCTATACCCAGCCATTTTTCTCGGTTCTATTATAGTTAATGAATGCATAACGCCACCATCCTTTTTTTTATTTATTATACCCTCGAACAAGTGTTATGTCAAGGTGCAATTTTAAATAGGACTTATCTGTGCGTTAATAGGACTTTTTTGTGTACGCAATTTGGAAAGTACAAAAAAAAGAGTGCTAATTTCTTGCATTTTTCCAAATTAGGACAAAAAGTCCAAATTGAATTTGAATAAGAATCAGGACTATCTACGCCTTCACAAAAGAATGGTTAAACTAACAGCTTTTCAACATACAATTGTTGAAAATATGCAGTAAAAAACCGCAAATAATAGCGTTATAATCAAAGATTAAACAGTTTCAACACACGAGTTTTCAACACACATTCGATTGTCGCACAAAAAAGTCCCTTTTCTGCACAAAGAAGTCCTATTAACGCACAAATAAGTCCTTTTTCTGCACAAAGAAGTCCCACTAACGCACAAAAAAGTCCTATTAAACACCTCCATATCCCTATTTATAGCCATTTTTTTCAATCACAAATAATAAACTATAATAAATATTATAACTATCTTAAATAAGATAAGAGATTTTTAACACATCACACTTTAAATCAAAAGGTTCAATTTAGACTTTCCAAACCGTACAGTTCAAACTGGACTTTCCAAATAGGACTAAATTTCCAATTTGGATTTGTACTGTTCTAATAGAGCCTGTATATCACTCAACTCTTTTGTCGGTTTCATAATCGTCAACTTCTTCAAGGCTGTCTCTATCTCATGAACTTTTCTCTCTATGATCTTAGCCTGAGCAATCTCACCACTCTCATCCTTCTGAACATCATCTAATCCCTTTTCAACAGAGGAGACTGTGTTACTGAAAATCTTAGCGACTTCGTTATCTTTTTTCTGTTCTTCTATTGCAATATCCTTGTCAATCTGTTCAAGCTTAGACTTGTACTTGGCAACCCTTTTTTCCAAACCCTGTCTTGCTTCCAGATCGGAGCTGTCCAGATGCGCCAGTTCGTCCTCAGTCTGAGCCAGCTTTGCTGAGTTGTATATCTTATTAGCGTTCTGCTTTGCAAGAGCCGTGTTGGTTTTCGCTATTACGTTCTTTGCTCTCTTGGCAAAATCAAGAGCCTGTTCAACAGCGTATTTCTTGTCTGTATCGCTTTCAGACAAGTTTGACCTTATAATCTCCGCAGCAGACCTCTGATAGCTCTCAGGAAGCTGTGCAAGCGCCGCAGCGGTGTTGGTATCTATTGTATCATTAAAGAGCATTTCCTTTAGCTCTGAGAGCAATTCTGTTGAAATTGAGATAAGTTTTGAAGCCTGACGCTCTCCAACACCGAAAGCTTGCGCAACATACTCTTTGAATTTAGAGGCAGACTCTTTTTCGTCAGTGTCCTCAAACTCTTTTATACGGGTAACAAACTTTTCCACTATATGAACTTTCTCCTCAATAGTGTACTCTCTTGTTTCGCTATTGGCAAAAAATAGCATTTTCAAAGTTTCCAAGTCAGACAGATTTTTTCTTATCGTAGCCTTTATCGTATCTCTGCCAAGATATTCCATCGCCCTCGTTCTTCTCTCTCCTGAGATCAGAAGATACTTATTCGGTTCTATCTCAGCCACTACGATGTTGTGAAGCAGCCCGTTCTCCTTAATATTTTCGGCAAGTTCCTGAATACCCTCATCCGAGTCGTTGTAGTTGAAAAAGTTGTCCTGATTGCGAACAATTGACTTTATCACGATTTCTTTTGTAACGCCGTCTGGGTCTGCGTTTGACACGCCAGAAAGTCTGTTTGCGATACCATTATTGCTATTAATTTTCTTTGCCATCTTACTTAGCCTCCCTCATAATCGATTCAAGCTCGTCCGCAACGCTTAGATAGTCCTTAGTGACGTTTTCTCTCTCGCCATATGTTATTAAGGGCTGATGCCAATTAAGGCTTTTCTCGACGATTGTAGTCTTTCTGATGTCCGTGTCGAAGAAATGGTAATCTTTCAGCATTTCTTTCATCTGCCCGTAGTAAAAATTCTGCGAACTTGTGTTTTCTTTTTTCGCAAAAAGAATGCCAGCGATTTTAAGGTTTTGATTTACATACTGGCGAATGCCCGACACAAATTCACTCATTGCGATCATGCTGTCTACACCGTACTCTGTTGCCTCGCATGGCAGAATTGCGTAGTCACTCGCTGTGAGCGCATTTGTGGTGAGGTTGTTACGTGCTGGCGGACAATCAATAAAACAATAATCGTACTGGTCTGCAATCTCTGCAAGCTTCCCTCTCAGCAAATACTCCTTTGCAATTGGAACAGCCGCTATCATCGTGTCAGCCTTGTCAAGATTGAGGTTTGCGGGCAGAAGTTTTAACCCCTCTATGTCAGTGTCTATAATGGCTTTGTTTGCGTCCATATCCTCGCAAACCACATCGTACACGCTGACCTCATCCTTGCTAATGAATTTACCGAGATACGTGCTTGCGTTCGCCTGCGGGTCAAAATCGACAAGCAGAACTTTTTTGTTTTTTATTTTAGCAAATATAGCGGCAAGGTTTACGCTTGCGGTGGTCTTGCCAGCCCCACCTTTTCGGTTAAGTAATGATATTGTAATCATGAGTGTTCTCCTTTCACTGTTTGAGTGTTTGGCTTTCTGACACTTTGATTATATCACACTTTTTTTGAAATTGCAATAGTTTTTTGAAAATTTTTTCTGAGAAATGAACTCAGTTCCAAAGCCCTAAAAAATTTTTTCCGTGAAATGAACTCAGTTCCAAAGGCAGAAAAAAATAAGGGACAGCAAATCCTAAGACTTACTATCCCTTATAAATTATTTGTTTATGTTCTCAAAAATAAACCAAAAAGCTCCCATGCCGATTGCACCAGCTATGGCTGAGATGATGCTCCATTTAATATTGTTGATCTGCGCCACGGTTTCCTTTGCAGGTGCGTTTTCAAGCGTAGAAACTTTTTCCGACAATTCTTTCTGATTTTCTTTAACTTCTCCAACATCTCCCTCGACTTGTTTGAGGGACTGAGCCATTAAAGCAATGTTCTCCGACATCTGATAGAGGGTTTCGCTCTTGGACTCCTGTTTTTCCATTCGCACTTTTAACTCGTCAATCTGATGTGTGTTCGATTCTGCTCGGCTCTTGACCTCTTGCAAAACTCTCGCTTCTTCAACATTCATAAATTATTCTCCCTTCATTCAAAAAGCTTGTCATACATAGCATTGCAAATAGCTTGTGCGGTTTTGTCTCCACAAATGCCGTCTGCTTCGCCGCAGTCATAACCTCTGTTGTTCAGTATTTCTTGAATGACCTTGACGAACTCGCCACTTTCGCCTTTGTTGACACTATGCTTTTTGAGTGCAGCAAGCGATTTCTCTCCAATTACACCATCCACTACAAGGTTTTCGCCCATTTTATTAAGAACGGTCTGCAACTGCTTTTCATGGCTGATCTTTTCGTCCTTAAAGTAGTCGCTTCGTTTTAGCCCATAATAGTCCCAATATGTCTGAGGCTCATTTATTACGCTACCAGACGTACCACCTTTAACGGTTTCGTCGCCAAGCCATTTCTTGCCCCCATGTTCTGCAAGAGTTCCCACATCGCAATGAATGTAGTCTCCAATTGTACAGTTAATTCTACCTATTCCAGTAAAACCTAATTCTTGAGCGATACAGGCTATAAGTTTAGTATCAATAATTTCACCTTTACAAGTTACTTGAATATCCATTGCTTTGCCAACAACGTGCATTCCCCAGCCAGACCCGCCAACATTAATATCATGTAGTTTGCAACGGTTTGCAGAACTTACAGCAATATGTACTTCTTTTGAACTGACTCCTTTAATATTAGCAACAACAGACGCAAGCTTTTCCATTCTGTCAAGAAGATCGGTGTTTACAGTAATATTATGAGTGTCGCCGCGTTTGCATCTTAGTTCTTGTGCGTTAAAATGCGGTGACAACTGTTGCTTTGAGTTATAAGGTAATACATATACGCTCATAAAATCACTCCTTTCCATCCTCATTTTTCTTGGTTTGATATGAAAAAAAGAATGTAAACGCCATCGTGCAAACTGTCAGATAATCTTTGACATCTACTTTACCCTGTAAAAAAGCAATAGACAAACAGCTTGCAAAAAGCATACTAATCAGGCTTTTTACATCAATAAGTTTAGCTATCTTTTGCAGTAACATTTTCATAACATCACCTCGCTAAAAAAGTGGGCGATGGAATCAACCACCGCCCCATTATTCATTTATCTCATTTCTGACAGCATACGCTCAAACTTCTTGCGAGTTGCCTCATCAGGAGCTTTCTCCATCAGCTCTTCGATTTCATCCATGAACTCGTCACGAGATTCCATACGTGCGTAACCTCTACGATTGCTGCGACCACGCTCATAAGAACCCCCTCTACGCGCATAAGAGCCGCCACGGTTCGATCTGCCGCCGCGACCTCCTCTCGCCATAGACATATCAGTATCATCGTAATAGTAGCCTGAGTAGCCTTCTTCCTCATCTTCCATCATGCCAATAAGACACTTGATGTATTTCATTGTCTCAACAAGGTCTTTGAGATATTCGATGTGCTGTTCGTCAAGTTCTCCGCCAGCATTTTCAAGTTCTCTCTTTGTGGATTCGATTTCCTTGTAAGTCATCTCACAAAGGTCGTACAATGTATCAATTTTCTTGTCCATTACAAACCACCCTTCTTATCTAACTCTGCGATAGCCAATATAGTTAAACAAGATATTGGCGTTCATTACATTAATTGCCTGTGTGCTTATGTTTCTTACCGAAACACTCTGACAACCACAAATACTGGGAATTGCCACAATGATTGAAGCACCAACACTGTCACCAGCAATATCAGATACCAGTGGCACTGTGACAGTCATAATGCTGCTTGGGTCAGTTTCGCCATTAATTGCAATTGCAAGACTTATAGGCTCTACTGTGCCAGCAGGTTCTTCGGGTAAAGAAATGTTTCCATGAAACTCTACCTGATAAAGTGTTTCGTATATTTTTCTACATCCGCAACCACATCCACAGCTATCAGATTTTGGAGCATTGCTTGAAAGAAGAAAGATACCGCTTTCATCTCTGTGAAACACCAATCCTCTGTTGCAAGGAACAGGAGACTCGGTGAATATTACAGGCTGATTAATTTGTACCACCTGTGTCTGATTTGCACTGTATTCAGCAGCCATTTACGCCACCTCCCCATCAGAAACCGCCGTTGCATCCACAACCAGCGTTTACGTTCTGAGGACAAGTAAAGATAGGTGTATTTCCATAAACGGGAGTGCTGTTGACTGGACAGTTCTTGAGGCGATTATATACGTTATCCACGATGTTATCAGCAGTTGCAAGGCTGTTTGCTTGCATTGTAGCCATATTTACAGCGTTTTGCAAACCAACATTTTCTCTCTGAGCCTGAGCCAGTTGGGCTTTGACCCCATCTAATTCAAGTGCGCAAAGCTTGTCGAGGATAGCTTGGGTATTTCTCGTATTAGAATCGATGATATTTTGTGTGTTCTGTGCAGCCTCATATCTGTCCTGACAGTTCTCCTGTGCTACTGTGTAACGAACATCTGAAAGACCTGCCTGTACGCCGTTAAAGCCTTGTGCGTTTGCTGTCTGCTCTGCAAAAGAACGATTCAGACTTGCAATCTCGTTAGTATTCATCTGCTGTGCAAGAGCTGCCTGTGCGCCAAAGATTGAATTGTTTACGCCGTTGAAGCCATTGCAAAGATTTGAATTGATGCCATTAATGCCCTGAGCTACATCGTATCTCATGTCGCCGCAACACTGACATAACTGAGTTGCCAAAGCTGAAATAGAGTTCTGGACAGAAGTAATGCTGTCGTGAAGCTGTGCATCGCGGAAGCCGCCATTTACATTGTTGTTAATGCCGTTCTGTCCGTTAAGCAACCAAGGGAAGTCATAACCAAGCATCATATTTCCGTAGCCGCCACCGAAGCCGCCACCAAAACCAAATCCTCCATTACAAAGAGCAATGAGGAAAAGAATGCCAAGCCAGCTATCGCCGCCGTTACCGAAAAGACCGCCGCCGTTGCCACCACCGAAACCATAAGAAGGTGTTACGAGCATTGTTGTGTCTGTTCCGTTTCCATTGTTAAGAGCCATAAAAACTCTCCTTTCTCCCTGAATTTACAGGGTGCGTTAAGAAAAATGAATAAAATGTATATATCAAGGCTAATGCCCTAATACCAGAATTATTTCATTCCAAGCATAGAATAAACCTGACGCTGAATAAGCGGAGGTATCTGACCATTGCTTGCAAGATATCTAACAACTTGTTCGGGTGTTTGTATTCCCTGTGGGATGTTAAGCCCAGTCAAATATTTCATAGGGTTTTGCACGAATTGCTGATAAAGTTGCTCAAAATTCGGCATCTGTCCCTGTGTTTGGGGTTGCGTTTGCATACCCATGTTGAGTGGATTACTCATCGCCGTTCAGCTCCTTTACTATTTTTTGCATATCTTCGATTATTGCCCTGTAGGATTCAAACTCAGCTTTTGTCATATAAGCTGATAAATCAATCTGCGGCGTTGAAACAGTTTGCTCAACAGCATTCTGATCTTCGCTTACAGGCGCAGCTTCAGCTTCCTCTACAAGCCTAAAACGTTTAAATACAGGTGCTTCAAGCATAGACATACCCATAGATTTTGTGTAGCAATAAGGCTTGCTGTCATCTATAAAGGTAACAGAACTGTTCGGAGCAACATCCCATCTTCTTGCCACTTCCTCAGACGGTACATGAATTATTGCATTACTCTGTGTCTGAGGCTGAGGTTGTGGCTGTGGCATCTGCATATTCTGCTGATATTGCTGCATTGCCATTTGTGCATAAGGGTTCATGCCATAAGGGTTAACCCAAGCCATTTAATCACCATCCTTTGTGTAGTAATATATCGGCGCAACGTAACCGCTGTCCCAAGCGTCAATCCAGTTGCCAGAAACACAAGCAACCGCATGAGTTCCTGTGGCGAGGATGTACGAAGAATCGGGATGTTCATTTGCAAAGTCCTCTACTGAGTAGCAATATGGGCAGTCGTTAGGGCAAATGTAGCGTTTAAAGCCTCTACGTCTGAGATAAGCGTCCCAGACCGCATTGTTGTTGCCCCAATCGCCATACTCATAACCCTCGGCGCACAATTCCGTGTAAACCTTGTTCCACGAATCGCCAGTAACAACCGATATTGCACGAACTACGCAATCGCCAGCACGATAATTACTTCTTGGATTCTCATTGTATTGTATATACATAACTTTCCCTTTGCATAAGAAAAGGCGTGACCGTTTAGATCACACCTTTCTTGCCTGTTTGTCGTATATAGTTGGCAAATCCCAGTCGATAGCATCCCTCACTCTGTAGAGAAGTTCCGCATCTCGCAGTTCTTTGTCAACGTCTTTTACATATTGCAGAACAAAATCCGCAGCGGCTATCTCTGACATATCTACAAGATTGCGGTAAGCATCTTCATACATGATTTTGCTTTCCTTTTCCCATTCAATCCATTCTTTCATAGCGTACTGAATGAGATAGATTTTATTGTCGGGAGACAGCTTATCGTTAGGCTGTTTGAGCATACCCAGATTGAGTATGTCTACCTGTGGAGGATTGTCTGACGTTATTAATATATGATGGTGCTGCGCGACATACTTTTCTAATTCCAGCAAACCGTCTGATTCTTCATGGAACTGTTTCTTCTGCCGTTTGGCATCGGATTCAAGGTCAATGAAGTTGAAAAGTTCGGTGAGTTGAGTGTGAATCATCATTGCACCAACCATACGGTTTGAAAGTTTCTTAAAAATTTCGTGCATTATAACTCCTCTTACAAATTATCACGTATCTGCTGTAAATCCTCATCTGTGAGTTTAGGATAATCAGCCGCAATTTCTTCAAATGTCTCGCCATTTGCCATACGACGCGAGAATAAAGAATAATGACTTTTTTCGCTATGCCTTTGAATCCGACCTTAGACGATAGCTCTTTCTGAGCTATCGCCACAAGGACACCTGAGATGTAGTCGAGTACCATAAATGCTATCAGTGCATACATAAGTCCATCGAATTCTCCGAATAAAAAACCGCATATTGCAGCAGCTGAGGCTGCTATTATTTGAATTATCTTGTTCATGGCTCTACGCTCCTTATTTTCCAACAGTGAATCGGTAGTGTGTCGATGTTTTCCAGAGTGTCTCGCCAGCTGGTAACCACGCTGTATTTCTTGCGATTATAAAATAACACTTGTTATAGCTGCCACCGCCGTTATCTGTCATCAGCAATGTGTCACCACCACTAAGTCCAGTTGGATAGTCTGTAATCCAAAAATCTGTTTTTACTCCACTTGTATCGCCGTATACACTCACATACTTAGCATTAGGAGTATCTCCATATTTTGAAAGACACGTCTCAGGAATGAATGCCATATCTGTATAGCAATGGTCTGTAACCGTCTTGGCAGGTAAATGCATTGCCATATACGCAGCGGATAGCTGTGTGCTTGCAGACAAATTCCATAAAAGCGTTTGATTTATAGTTAATTCATCATCTTCGAACTGATGAACAGATGTATGTGTAGCAATCTGCTGTGATGGGTCAGATGAATTATACACCTTTGATACTTGCACGAATTGAAAATTAGAAAATACTGTAGGTTCTGTAAAATCTGATATATCAACAAGATTTCCGTCCACAAAAAATGTAATGCTGTCCATAACCTCATCGCCGTGAGTTGTGCCACCGCTAAAGTCGGGATTTCCAGAAAGCTTTACAGCCATTTCCCATTCGCCACTTGTAGTAAGTGCAAATCTGTCATTGAGTGATGTATCTGTGGCGTATGCTCCTTCGACTCGCCAGATATCATAGTTATTTGCAACTGACGTTCCATGTATTATATGGTATCTCACATATCCGATTTTAGTCGGTAAGAATACATCTAATGATTCAACGATAGTTCCAGAAGCTGTTCCGTCATATTTGATATATGCAGGTTTTGCGCCAGCAAGCTCGAGAACCTGATTTATCTGAGCTTCATCAAGTAAGACATACTCTTTCAGAGTTTTTTCTACTGCATAATCTGTCATTATTGCAGTATAATCGTCCCCTGTCGTCACAGTGAATACAACATACTGCCCTTTTGTAAGTGCAACTGGACTATCACTATATGGCAGTGTATCTTCGCCATTTTTTACGAATCTGTATCGAGTGCCACCACGCATGGATATACTTGGATAGACGCAAATAGAAAAATAATTGCTATTCTTGCTTTCGCAATAGATATACGTGTCTCTATCAATGGTAATACCATATGATTTATAAGTGGCGTTTATGGTTATTCCATTAACATCAGCATATCCATTATACGTATTATCATATTTTGACGATCTGGTGAATGCCTTATCGCTATACTCTGTACTAACATCTGCATAATCATTAGCTATTTCTGTAATTATTTCAGTTGATGCCTGCTGAATCTGCGACTGATCCAATTGAATATCGAAATCAAGCTTTTGAGAAACAATTGTATAATCTTCAAAAACAACATCAAAATTTTCTAATATTGTTTGAGCACTTGTTGTAAAAGCAATATATTTTCCTTTGCTTACTTGTAATGGAGTATTTTCGTATGGGAGTGTGTCTTCATCATTTTTTACAAACCTGTATCTTACACCGTTTGTCAGTGTTGAATCAGGATATATGCAAATAGAAAAATAGTAATCATTTCTGGATTTACAGTATATTTCTGTATCAGATTCAACTCTCATCGAATACGACTTGAAAGACGCATTTGCTGAGTATCCGCTTGGCGAAAAAAGACCGTTATATGTATGTTCATATGTAGAACGCTGAGTATAGTCGGCATCATCATACTCGGTTGAAACAATTCCAGAAATTTCGTCATGTAAATCAGATATATCTGATTTTAAATCAGCATCTTCAGCATCAAGTCTCGCTTTCAGATTATTATATGTCGTGCCGTCAGCTCCGACACGAGCCTGTCCGATTTCGGTATCAGCTGTGCCTGTACCTGCTGTCTGTGCTATCTGGTTTATCTGTCCCTGTAAGTTTGAAACTGCTGTATTAACATCAGATGTATTAGCTTTTGTACCAAGCGCAGTATTAATAGCATCTATTGCTGACTGTGTTGCAAAATGTGTAACCGCATCAGCAAGATTCAGATAACCTTCGACAGCAACATCAATGGCTTCAACAACTGGGAAGTTTAAGCCGTTTTTCGGTTTTAAAGTACCAATTACTTGTACTGACATTTTATTCCCTCCTTATCTAATCTCGACTGTTGTACTGCCGAGGCTTGCGTTTGTGCTACGATATACTTTATACGTCTCTGAATATCCGGAAGCGTTTGTTAAAGTCTGTTCTATAGGAGACTCAAAACCGCCCTCAAATCCACCAACGTAGAATGTGGCATTACCAAGTCTTGCAGGAATAGCATAGACAATATACTCTCCTGTACCAGCATTTACGGTAATAGTGCGCCCCTTTGTATTACTGAGAACTTTTGTGAGGGAAGTTACATTATCAAGGTTGGTAGCAACGCCATAATAAATCTGATTTGCGAAACTTACGCTTGCAGATTTGCTTGCTGTGGTCTGCCCGTCCCCAACTGCCAATGTATAAGTTGTATTTGCAGTAACTCCAGTATATTGTTTGCTGTTTCCTGTTACTGCTGTGCCATTAATCGTCTGAGTTGTGGCAGTCTTATTAAGAGTCCATGCAAGATTGACAGTCTGTGAACTACCCATTTCGCAGACGGACGGTGATGCTGTAAACGAATTAATTTTAATATCAACATATTCAAGAGCATCAAGTCTTTCCTTAATGTCAACTATTTCGGATTCAGTCTGTTTTATGGCAAAACGTGCATCCGCTTCGGCTTTAGTATATCCGTTAAACGTACCGCCGCCACCTCCACCGCCAGATGCCGACTCGTACCATGTTCCGTTTTCAGCATCAAATAAATACTCAGCACCAGTATCTATTTCCGTAAAACTTGAACCATTAGGAATTATCATTCCATCAAATTTATCAACGGGCTTTTCGTCGGTTGAAAGTCCGTCCAATTCCATTACTGGAATATTATAATTCACACCATATTTTCGCAATGTTGTGCTCATAAGCCCCTCCTTTGTAAGCTAATTTGTAAGTGGTTGCCCAGTGATTTTGCCACTGGGCTTTATCATCGTTATTAATCAATTATAACTCCATTTTTCTGATGTGAAAACCATGACTGTTTAAGAAACTTATCAGGTACGGTAACATGACACCAAGTCCAAACATAAGCAGGGTCAAGATAATCCCTCATACAACTTTCTGGGATATCCCATGTTACCCACAAATCACTATCACAATCATTTAATAACAATATATGATATGTCTGTTCCCAATGTCCATTATAAACACAGACACCACTTGCGCCATAATCAGCAACCCATACTTCTTCCTGCCACCACCAATGGAATGCCTGTGATTTTGTAGGCTTAATAAATGGAAGGCTAACTGCCATGATAACTGCGCTTAATACAATTGCAATAAAATTCTTCATAAAAATCAATCTCCTTTAAATAAGTTTACATCCGTAAAAATCAATATTTGCTGATGATCCCGATTTGATAACAATATGATGTAATCCTAAATCAAGTTCACCGATAGTTTGACTTACACTAGATATTACGGTGTTGTTGTTGTCTAAAACACAATGCAAAGTATTGATTGTGCCACAATAAGTTTTCAGTGTCAATGGACGTTTACCATCTATAAACACCCAAGCATCGAATATAACTATATCCGTCGTATCATTTCTGTTAGAGACAAGGGCTTTTGTTTTGAATCCTTCAAAAGTCTCGGAAAGCATTTGTACCTGTTTAACAGATGTGTCTCCCCATTGTAAATCAGATTTAATACCCTGTGTTTCAAATCCAATCCTACACTCACCGTCAACATTTATAACTCGTGGTATGATTTCCTTAAACAACAACCCACCCTCGTATTTGTGTCCGTAGTCTGCAAAGTGACAGTAGTCATACAATATGGTTTGTATAGGCTGATTACTGTAATTTAAAAAGTTTGCAGTAAACGTACTCACATCTATAATTTCGAGATTAAATTCCTTTGCAACTTCCCATTTTGCCTTATTTGCATACGATATAATTTTAGATTCATAACGTCCAAGCACATCGCTGTTTTCAGCACCAGCTTGTGATGTGAGCAAAAATGGTTGAATATTACTACGTAGGCATCTTCTACATAATTCAATAATGTTAGATTTGAATGTTTTATATTGACTATCATTATGTGGTCTGTCATTAATTCCAAAAGAAATGCCGATCATTTTAACATCAGAATATGAAGAACCACTTCCAAATTCAGCATCGAAATTAGCCAACATCCACGATACAGTTTGTCCACTAAATCCTGCATTATATATTCGGAGAGTATTGTTTTGGGTTTCTTCTCTCAAAAGAGCCTGTAAAACATCTGTGTATAAATAGCCACTTGTATGATTTGACCCCAATACATTTGCAACGTAATCGGTAGTTCTATATCCATCGGTTGTGCTATCACCTGCAAAAGCTATAGGGAATTTTTCTCCATCACTCCACTTCATAAAAGCGTCATGTAATGTGTATAACGGTTGATTATCCACAGATTTTGATACGTATGAAACATCATATACACCAAAGTCACAAGCGTACTTATAAATCGAATCTGATACAACATAGTAATTGGATGGTGATATATAAATATTCTTATAGGAATCATTCAATACAGCTAAATCCGAAAAAATATTATTAACATTCGCCGTAGTTGTATACATGGTATAACCAATAGGTATATCTATGCATATATATAATTGCTCAGGCAAATTTGTAATTGGTTCATCTACAAGGATATCAGCATTTATCATCTTGCCAAATCCATCAGAAGCAACAAAGTCTGCATTTATTGGTTTTGTATATTCATATATTATAGATTTTGTATCTTTATCCCTTAAAGACACGTGTACCTCTATGTCTGTCGAATAACTGGACGAAAAACTTCCCTCTGGCTTAACCATTAAGTTTGCATTTATACCGCCAAATACCTTTGGTGCGTTAATTAAATAGCCATACCCCCTATAACTACCAAGAGGATATGTGTCTGTATTCAACGAGAAGTTACGATTAAAAAACCGTCTTAACTCATATTCAGCAGACATTGAATTAACCACGCTATCTATTTTGTTCCCGACTTCGCCTAATTTTCTATCGGTAATTTCTCCAATATATAGCCCAAAATCGACATAATATCCATTCCTATCACCAACTAAGATGTTATCGTTAGCATCATAATAAACTGTCTTGTACGTATCGCTGTTGACAATTAAATTAGTGTTAATCATGGACGCAACATCGTTTGAACCACTTGTTACAAGTTTGTAAGGGTCATCTACTTCGATAAAAACATACGCTGTCTCTGGTAAACCAAATAATGGAATATCATTGATAATATCCGTATGTCTAAGATATCCATAGCCATTAACAAAATTTAAATTATAGCTTTGTGATGTTTGCCAAAGCACAGTGTTTACATTATCCTTGTCACGCAACGACACGGTAATACCAACTGCAAAAACTCCGTTTGTTGTTCCTTTTATTTTTAAATTCAAACGAACACCGCATAAATATCGTGGCATATAGCATAACTGCCCGTAACCCCTGTAACTTTCAAAACCATATGATGTTTCTAATCTCACATCTTCCTGTTTCCAAATTTTTACAAGGGCTGTTTGAGTTATATTGGGGCTTATGCCTTCCTTTAGAATATCTACTTTCTCATCAAGTTTGGTAGTCAATCCACTTAACTCATCTTGTATTTCAGCAGACAAACGCTGTGCGTTAACACACCGCTTCACTTCAAAAATATCTTCACTCACGATCATCACCTCCTCTACAATTAATATTCAAATACTCTGCTTTCTCCTGCACCGATTCGTGTGGCATAAAGTTTTCTTTCACTTGTATCAATGGTAAAGATATCAAAAGCCTGTTCAGATGTAGTTCCTATGGTTCTAACCAATTCGCCCACTTCCGCACCTGCGTTATCGGTTGTTGTAATTATTACAGGAACGCCATCAGTGGTTGTAAAATTCTCATCTTTATGTGTATGTCCACCTATAAAGCAAGCAACTTGCCCATTTGAATTTGAGAAATCAAAAGCTGCTCCAGAATATGTAAATTCTTCTCTTGCATTATAAGCATCAATTGCATCCATAATAGTTTGTGAGAATGGAGTTATTTGCATATTGCTTCCACGAATAATATGGTTGAACACAACTATCGTTTTGTTATTTGCCGATAAAAGTGATCTTGCAAAGAATCTCC
>Ga0326513_10000644_pt1 | contig 29784 bp, 44 predicted proteins | sample 2_2465_0518_D_FD_203654 | JGI IMG/M metagenome (GOLD analysis project Ga0326513, IMG submission 203654) | Bovine rumen microbial communities from UC Davis, California, United States - 2_2465_0518 | ecosystem: Host-associated > Mammals > Digestive system > Stomach > Rumen | place: USA...
CGCCTGGAAGTCAGGCACATAATGCGCTTACGGTGATTGATTTCCAGCATGACTTCACGCTGTTTGTCATAGAACTGCTTCAAGATTCTGTAGCGCATGAAATCCAGGTCTTTGTTCATTTCTTTTTCGTGGCGGGAGTCGAGCACATCAAGGATGTTCTTGTCTATGATTCTTTCCGCGAAGAATTGCGCAGCCTGTGATTTCGGGTCGTTTTTGGCGGACTCCATATAGTTTTTTATGAATATTTCAAATTGTGGAGTGCCTTTTGAGTCCTCAGATAGAAGCATGTTCTCAATAGCTTCGCCGACAATATTCTTTATTCGGACATTGCGTGTCTTTGTCTGTCCGGCTTTTTTGCGAGATTCTTTTGTATTACCTTTTGCAAGATTTTGTATGGAATTGGCAGATACCATACATATAATTAGTGTTTTCCGAGATAAATCGGATGTTTTTTCCGACAAAAAAAGCCCCGCAATGGGGGCTTACAGATTATATGCCTTTTTCCAAAATGGAAAACACCCTTTGTGCTTCCTGCCTGTCGTCACAATCAATATATATTTTTTTTAGTCCGCCTTTTATATAAATCTCCATTTATTTATTCACTCTCCTTTGGAAGTACAATTTCTTTCCAAGCTTCTTTGTGCAAAACATCAAGAGTATGTACTGTGTTTTCTTTTTCTTTCAGTTCTGCATTTTCCTCTTCGAGTTCTTTAATCCTGCCCTTTCTATTTTGAATGGCTAGCTTCTTGTTTCGTAAATCTTCTTTCAGTTCTGCAATTTCTTCTTCTGTCATTCTTCTTTTATCTCCCAATCTTCACAACAATAATCTGCATAAGTTGTTACTCTTACTGTAGAATCGTTACAGAGTAAAAGTCCTTCATTCCATTTTGAACAGTTATAACAACACTTCATTTTCTCAATCTGTGTTTGAAGTGTCCTAACTTGTTTTATCAAGTTCTCGTTTTCAATTTCTAATTCTTTTATTCCTTGATATTCCATTCCTTTTTTGTAACACTCAATTCCAAACTCACAAGCAGAAAAGTCAAGATTAAACATTTTTGTAAAAAGAGTCTTAACAACTAATTCAATTTCTTTATCTGTCATTTTTAGCACTCCTTATCTGCTCTTGCATTTTGTTGTTCTCTGAAGCTTTCTTAGCATTTCAAGTTCTTCACCTTTAGAAATTTTCTTTGCCAGGATTGATTTTTCCATTATTCATCCTCCTTTTCAGTTTCAGTTTCAGTTCCAATTACAATTTTATCTTTATCGTTTGCAATTCTTGTACAAGGTATAAGTTTTTTATCCACGCTTACATAGATAGGTTTATCGTTAAACTTACAAGATACTTCAAGTAATCGTAAAAGTATTTTTGCTTTCATTCTTCTATTCCTCCATTACCTTATATCTATCTCGCAAGCCATACTTGACTTGTGCCTGCAGTTCCCTGTACTGGCTCTCCAGTACGTCTATTTCATTCTGTAACTGCACACATATATGAGCAGTCTCATCCTGTTCTCTTGCCAGTGTCTTAATAGCACCGTTCATTTCGTGTACTGTGCTGAACATTGACGCATTCGCAATCAGTCCTATTACTACGCATATCAGCGAAACAGTCAGGCATATTGCATAAGTCAGGTCATATCTTCCACCAGTCAATCAGTCCTCCTCATCATTGAATATGTTTAGCCATACAGCACAAACAGCCACAGAAAAAACAAAAATAAAAATCAAGAAAATCAAAATCAAACTCCCTGACTAGTCGTCAATGACATAATCGAAGTAGTAACCGTGTGCAGGTGTCCCTTGTCTGATTGCTATATAGATCATCTGGACCGATACACCCGTCACTTCCGCAGCTGTGTCTATATCCTTGTATTCCCGGATTTTTTCCCTGGTGATTACAAGGCTTTTCTGTTTTTTTCTCCCTTTCATTTTCTCCCCCTCAAGAAAATTATTCCGCCTTCAAGGATAGTGTCTTCTGACTCTTTCATTTTTTCATTTCCGTTGTCATCAAAAAGAGTGAAGGCCGACTCATCCAGAATCTTGTCCTCAAACTCTTTCTGTTTTTCGTATATTGCCATACATGGCATGTGTACGAACGCTGAGAGCTTTGCTATTTTCCAAAACTTCCCATTGTCCTTTTTTTTTAAGATTTGATTAAGAATGTTAAGTGTGACATCATGGCTGTAGTCTTCAATCATTCTGTCCGGCACCTTCTTAATCAATTTCTGATTGATGCAGTTAAAGCATGCTTTCTGGATTTTCAAATACATGACATTCCATGCAGCCTTGCTTCCTGTTTTATCCCATTCCTCTTGTGCCTCCTGGTATTCTTTCTCATCTGCATAATAGCGGTCTTTTTTTTCAAGTTTCGCCCTTAGGGCAAGGAATTCTGTTTCTGCTTTCTTGTATTCCTCTTCCTCAATCTCAGGGAATAAGGGAAGCTGAATCATTTACTGGTATATATCCTCATCAACGAAATATTCATCCACACCAATACATATTGGTAGACCTCTGTTAAGTACATACTGGAATCTGTAATGGGTAATCTGCAGATGTTGCAGCGCATCCTGTTCAGATTCAAAAGTCAGTATGTCTTTCCCTTTTTCTTTGGGTATTGCTATGTATTTCACATTTTTTTTCATTCGGAAATCTCCTGTATTGTTATCTCACACCTTGCTTCACTTGCTTTGTAGTTATGGACAGAAAAAGTCCTGATAATCTGCCAGCGGTCATCAGTGATGATTCCCGCATCCTGGAGCGTATCGAAGATTGATGACACGCCGTTGTCACTGTCTCGCCTTCTGTTGTCAGCATGAAAAAAGCACAGATTTATTTTCAGATCACAATCTAAAGCGCCACGGTTAAACTGGCTTTTCAGTTCATCAACTGCTCTTCCGTGCCATTCCTGATATCTTCTGGATGGAATAGTCTTCCCGTTTCTGAGCGTTATTCTGCTATTCTTTTTCGCTGGTGTTTCACCAGTAATCACAAGCTCTATAGGCTCTATCATGCTTCCCCCTCATTGGAATATTTTGCGGTTGATTTGGTGAAGACAATATCTCCCGCAGTACATTCTCCATTCCTATTTTTTGCGATAATGAATGAGCGTTTTGTCGTTGCGTCATTCTTCGGTATGATCCGTTCGCCATGAATGAACATGACCACATCCGCATCCTGTTCAATTGAGCCGGAGCCTCTGAGATCAGATAATAGAGGCGGTTTCCCTGCAGATTCTGCTCCACGCGCTACCTGGCACAGAGCACAGATTGCAATATTAAACTCACGGGCAAATTCCTTGAGTGACTTAGACACGATTGATTGTTTTTCATATACCGGCATATTCTGAGAGCCGGCATTTATAAGGCCGATATAATCAATAAATACAATTTCTGTCTTATACTGGATAACAAGGCGCCTGATAATGCTTTTCAGTTCTGTAATATCCACGCTAGTTTTATCCACAAGGTAGAAATTGCGGTTGATAATCTCATTCGTTCTGTTCTTGAATAAGTCTTCCTGATTCTGTGTTGTCAAGAAGCCTTTACGCAGCTTAAAGATTGCAGTATCTGTAATAAGACCGAGAATTTTATAGGCAATCATAGTTGCCGGAGTCTCAAGGCTTATGAATGCTACTGTGTTATTCTTAGATATATTCATGCACATAGAGAGTGCGAGTGAAGTCTTACCGATAGAAGGACGGGCGCCAATAATTGACAATTCTCCCTTCTGGAAGCCGTCTGTGACATCATCAAACAGAGAAAAGCCGGATAGAATACCAGTCGGATTCTTATTCTCAATGTTTTTCAAGATGTTTTTCTTTGCCTCTTCGTAAAGGTCAGAAGTAGTGTAGAATTTTGTCGTTTCTGCAATTTCGGTCAAAACTGAAAAATCACTGATGATTGTATTAACATCATCATTCGTGAGCTTCGGAAGCCCTTTGATTTTTTCAAGGTTTGTCTTTAAAAGCTCGATTGTCTTTTTTCTGAGAAAAACTTCCTGCAGCTGCTCTATGTAGAAGTCAATATTGGATGGAAAGCCGTCTCCCCTTATATCTGCAATATAAGAGGCATTTCCGCAAGAAGATAACTGATTGCTCACTGCAAGATACTGGACAAGTGATATTTCATTGATTGCTACTCCAGAAAAGTGCATCTGCAGCAGATTGGCATATATGAGCTGATTGCGTTTGTCGGAGAAATAATAGGCATCTATATGCTTATCCAGAAAGTGAGTATCAATGATAGATTCTTTCTGGATGATAGAACCTAGCACAGTTTTTTCAAGTTCGCTGATTTCTTTTTCTGTCATAGTATCTACCTCAGCACCGCATACGGGTCATTAGATACAGACTGTTTCTGCCTTGTAAGCTGATTACTATTCCATCGCTTGAGTAGATTCTTCCAGTTGTAGACGAACTCCCAGCCATGCTCATTGTAATAGTCATAGAATTCCTGAGGATTCACTATCAGATTGTTAGAAGTGCAAAAACTCTCAATTTCAGAAAGTGCAGGTAAATTATTATTATTTTTATTTATATTTTCTTTTTCATTATCATTTACAGTATCTTTTTCATTATCATTTAAATTCTTAGTTACATTTACAGTATCATTTACATTATCATTATCATTGGTTTTAAGGGGGGTTTTAAGGGGGGTTTTTCTAGGTCTTCCACCTTTTAATCCATTTTCATAATTGCGTTTGCTGGCTTCGATTGTCGGCCGTGCCATAGAGAAAATAATAGTTTCTATTTTATTCAGAGAACCTTCCTCCGGCTCTTTCTCTCTGAAAGCATAATCCCAGATAGCTTTCAAAACGTTCATCTGTGATGCTGGCTCTTCAATCATTGATATTGCGTCAGCGTATGAACTATAAAACACAAAAGAATCTCTCATCTTCTCCCATACCTCTATATAATTTTTGTTGATTAAGATGCGGAATCGGACCGCATACAAGGGCTTGCTTAGACCCCAGCGCAACCATGCCTTACCAAGAACTAAAATATGTCCTTAATTGCCTTCTCATCTTGAGCAGTCATGTCATCGAATGACGGGTCTGCAGTCTGTGTCTGTGCCGGAGCCTGTGCCGGAGCTTGTGCCGGAGCAGACGGAGCGTCTTTCGGCTTCTGCGGATAGATTGTCTTGTAAGTCTTAGACTTCTTGTCTGGCTCGTTCTTGTCATAGGATTCTGCAATCTTGACGCGTCCGACCTTTCCGACCCAGTGGCGAAGATCAAAGTCACCTTCTTTAATTCCAAAACACAGGAAGAATGTTGTGATCTGTCTGTTTGCCCGGTCTACATCTGCCTGAGTGACTGGCTGTCCGTTTGCTTTCATCTGGCCGATTGTCGGTGCCTCATAGAGCGTGAAAATAGACGGATTGCAGCCTGCATGATCCTTGATTGTTACATGGATTTCTACGAATTCATTACCGCTCTGCGGGTAATGGTCCAATTCTGCATTCGTGATCTGCGCAGTATACTCACCATTCGGCAACATCGGTGCATCGTATACCGGTTTGTAATTTTCTCCAAAAGCCATATTTATCTCCTTATTTGCCCTGAGAAAATCATCCCAGGGCCATATATTATTTTTCTGTTTGCTCATTCTTCTTCGTTGTCAGTCCGTAGTAATGACGGATTGCAACGTCTACCGCTTTCAGGTCGTTCGGGATTTCTTTTTCAAAAAGTCCTTCCGGGCTCTTCGCTGTCATAAATCCGTCTGACTGGGTAACGAAGGAATGATTTCCAAGTTCATTCTTTGTGTAGAGGACAATGTCAAAACAGCCTTCTACAGTCAGCTTCTCATCAAGCATCTTGCCGATTGTCTTTGCCTTCATTGTGCCGTCATTGTTTTTTTCCAGGTGATGCAGGAAGTAGACAATGACATCATCCGGAAGCTTATAGTTGATGTCGTGGATGAGATTGCGGAAGTTATATGCAATCTTCTTGTACAAGTCGAACTGATTTGACTCATAAAGTCCATCGAAAAGCTGATTGACAAGCAGATACTGCGAGTCATCAATCGCATACGCATTCTTAGTCAGTTTTCCGCCAAGTACCTTGTTGATGTCCTCATAGGTAGCATGAGGCATCAATGGCAATTTTTTCTGGAACGGGAGCCTTGATTTTTCCACTGAGAAAATAGAAATCTCGTTCGGCTCAAAGTTCTTGAGCGAGTAAGTTTTCCCGCTCCCTGATCCTCCAAGAATTAACACTGGAAGTCCCATATAGTTCTCCTTATCTGATTTGTAACGATTTGTTTTTTACGGCCTTGAGACCACCGAGGATTGATCCATCCATTCCCAGAATGAGTCCGCTTTCCGTTGTCTGCAGTTTGCCATCTTTCAGGTCCTGAGATACGGCAGACTTCACAACCTCTTTCCGCAGGTATTTTTCCGGGATGTCCTCAATCTGAATGTCATCCGCATTGATTGAGATTGGATTCTCCTTGATTGCAGCTGTGTAGAGTGCAGTCTTAACCTTGTCAATGTGCATTGTATTCATTGCCCAGAGCAGGATTGACTTCATACTCTCCATTCTGTTCTTTGCCACCTGAGCGCGCTTAGACAGCCGGTCCATCTCATCTTTGAGTGATTTTCTGGTGGCGTCTGCAAGCTCTGCCTGATTCTTCAAGTTGGTGATGAATTTACCGTAAGAATCGAACTTGTCTTTGAATGTCTCCTCATTAGAGAGGATCCATTTTCCGATTATGTCCTTTTCTTCTTCGGTCAATTCCCTGGGCTCTCCGTTCTCGTCTACTGCCGATTCGTAGAGCTCTTCAATTTCTATCACTTCATGTGTAATTTCATAGATTGTCATGATTCGTCATTCCTCCTCCGTCAGTGACTTTTCAATCTCCCACAATTTGCCCCGCAGTAATTTCAGCACCGTTACAGCCTGGATTCCCTCGATAGTGTTTCCTTTCTCCAGTGCTGCAATTACAGTCTCATTGATGTCTGAACATTCAGCGACAAGGTCAAGACTGCTTTTCTTCATTTTCCGGCTCCTCAAGCACCTTGATGACCATTGTGACTGTGTCTCCGTTCAGATTAACAGACTGGATTTCATAGGGATGAGAGCCATCCCAGCCAACTACATTCCTGCATAAATCAAGAATTACATTTTTCATTTTTTGTCTCCTCCTAAAAAATGATTGAAAATAAATGATATGAAAAAATAATCAAAACAATTCCCACCGTGATGACAGCCAGCAGCAGTACATTGAATGTGCTGTTGTCCTTCTGGTAGCTTCCCCGTTTGTTTCTCTTGATCTTCATATCACCCGCCTACTGTGCCAGAACCCAAGCCTTGAGTTCGTCACGATTGAATACCAATTTTTCGCCAATCTTATGAAACGGAAAATCTTTCACAGTGGCCTTGAGCTCATAAAGCCTTTTAGTGCTCACTCTGATATAATCCGCCGCTTCTTTGACTGACAGAAAATCCATCATTGATTTTTCCTGTGGCATGAATCACCTCGCTTTTCCAATTCGCGATTTCTCGCGGTTACAGTGTCAGAATATCGCGACTTCTCGCTATTGTCAATAGATTTTTATATATTTTTCTCGATTTTTCGCGATTTATTAAGACTTTTTTGAAAAAGATGACGAAAATAATAGTGATGAATGAATTCTTGTTCCGTGTATTAGAAGAGATGGAATTCCTCAACGTGTCGAAGGCAGACCTTTCAAGAGCAATAGACGTGCCTGACTCAACGATCCGCTCATGGTTCAAAAAAAATACAGTTCCCGCTGCTGACACCGCGCTCCGTATTGCCCGATTTCTTGACGTTCCACTGGAATATCTCATAGACGGCACGCGCCCCGCAGAGAAGAAGACTCCGTATCTATCAGAATATGACAAGACACTCATTCAGGATGCCAGAGGACTTATAGACGAAGACCGGGCAGAACTCCTTGCATACATCAAAATGAAAAAATCAATGTATAGGATGATTAAGGCAGACAACGGAAAGACCGCAATCGTGAAAGACTGTTAAAAACCCTCTCAGACGAGCGAGAAGGGGCTTTTTAGCGGTCTTTTTGGAAAAAACGATAAATTACACTATTAAGTAACAAACGGCGCTTCTATTTCCGTTTTTGAGCGTATGAGTGTAAAAAAGAATCCCCGCCATGTAGAAAGTCCAGAAAAGCCATGACGGGGAAAGAATAGAGGTTATGGTCTTTTTTTAATTAGTCAAAATAAAAAAATGACCGCCGGCAGAAACAGTAAAAGACCAGCGGTCGAGTGAGGAAGATATGAATATTATATCACGATAACGTGAGTATGTATACAGAATTGTATACAGAATTGTATACAAAATAACCGGAAAAGTTATCCACAGTTTACACACTTTTCAACAGAAAATGATTGTAATATAAGGAAATAGCACAATATATGCTCTCATATATGCACGTCTATCATGTATACATTGCCTTTATTTCCTTATATTTCCAGAAAATAAAAAAGCACTGTACACAGAATGTACACAATAGGAGACGCCATAATGGGAAGATATAGGAAGCCGTTCACGCTCTACAAGCGCGGTAAATACTGGTATTATAAGACATACGACATAGACGGTTACAGGACCTGCGGGAAATCTACCGGGCAGACGCACAAGAAATTGGCAGAAGAATATTGCCTTGAATTACTAAGACTCAATCAGCTGGGATTCTCCCGCATTACATTATCCGATTATTCAGCGCACTTCTTCGATGACAATTCTCCATTCGTGACTGACAGAATTACACCGCTTTCCCATTCGTCTCTCAGGCAACACCGGCAATATTTACGCCTGCACATTCTTCCGGCATTCGGCTCAAGGAGCCTGCAGGAGATAACCTATTCAGATTTAAAATCATTCAGACAAAAACTTCTCAAGGATGGATTCAAGGCAAATACAATCAATGGGATATTTCAGACATTCAATGCAATAATGAAATATGCGTACATGGATAACAAGATAATTAAGAACCCGCTGCAGGGCTTCGGCTCACTCCCCAGACCAAACAACAAGGACGCATTCAGGCGGGATGAGATACTGTATCTCTGTCAGTCTGCCCCGCAGGAGATTAGAGACTTCATCATTCTTATCTCTCTTACTGGCATGAGGATGTCAGAATGCTATGGAGTTACCCAAGACAACATCAAGAATGAGAATGGCGTATTATATATCGAACTGAAAGAGCAATTGACAGACATTGGATATTATACCCCGCTCAAAACCAAAGAACGGCGGATCATCCCGATTACTGATGAGCTTGTCCCGCTCATCCACGCGCAGACCTGCAATCATGCGAAAATAAAATATCTTATGAAGCCGATAATCAGAAGTATTGACACCTGGGAAGAGCGGAAATTGTCACTGCATTCTATACGTCATTTTTTCGTGACGGACACAAAAGCAAAGGGAATAAATCCGATATTCATTGAATCTATTGCGGGGCATTCTTTGCGGGGGATTGCTGCAGTCTATACCAACTTCCACGCCACAGACTTACAGTCAATTAGAGACTGGCAGAAAATACTATATCAAGATATTATTGACAATACAGAAAAATAGTTTATACTATATCTGTCAATTAGGCGTCTCCTCCCCAATGACAAGCAAACTACATCAGCTGGCAGAATGTTGGTAGCATTCTGCCTCTTTTTTTTATTTCTTCAAAAAATAGATTGCAAGTCCGCTGAGCACTGCACCTGAACAGACTCCGATTGTTATATATCGGTATGTCTTCACTTTGGATTGCAGTTCTTCATTCTCTGCTCTTAACTCGTTCGACAATGTCAGATATTCGTTGCGCTGATTCTCCAGCTTCTTGACTGAGTCTGTCAGCTCGTTGACTTTCAACATCATCTGATTGGTGTGCGTCAGTATCTCCGCCAGTTCGCTTTCTGTTATTATATATGTTTTTTCCGCATAGCAGGGCAAAGAAGCCGACAACAAGAGAAAAAAACACGCCGATATAAGAGAAAATGTTCTTAACACTCAATTCATTCTCCCACTAGATGTGAACTTGTCCGCAAGCAGATTTAAATCTACTGTCCCAAAAATCCCCATAATGGTGAAACCGACTACACAGAGCTCGTTGATCTCACAAGAAGAAAAAACTCCCACCCATTTTAAAACTGCGCCAATAAGCACGACCGCTGCACCTGTAATCTTTGCCACAAGTGAGACGGTCTTTGCTTTCAGCTCTTTCTTTTCCTCGCCTTCCATTATTTTTCCGGTGCAACGAAAAGAGAACAGATTTCTGTCACTGCAGTGGCAGCAATACCAATAGCGCCAACAATGGCAGGTGTGAATGCCGGCTCAACATAAGCGACTACTGCAGACGCAATAGCGGCCACTCCGCCAGTGATACCGACAACAAGATTAAATGTCTTCTTGCTCATTTTTTTTACTCCTTAGAGATGTAATATAATATGAATGCCGTGACAACAAACACGGTAATTATTCCTACCATACGCGCCCGCCAGTGAACCGGAGAACGCCCAGAAGATTGTCTCTTTTTCTGACTGCGATTTTTGCGCCGTCCTGCTTCATTCCGTCCTGCTCAAAAACAATGATGACGTCATTATCTGCGTCATAAGCAAGGCAGATTGCAACATGTCCGTATTTATTCGTGCTTGTCGCACCCCATACGCATACATCGCCTATTGCGGGGCTTGCGCCCTTGATTCGGTCAAAATACTTGCATTCTGCAGGAAGGTCGGAATATTTCTCAAAGAGGTCTTTTGCGCCATCTACCGCTCCAGTGTGCCCCGCACGCAGTACATCCTTACAATACTGGCGGAATAAATCGACACACTGCGCACCATAGGCGCCGTCAAAGTCTACTTTCTGACCGTGGTATTTGTTCACAAATTGAAATAAGTCCATGGAATTAATTAGTCGAAATCGAATTGAAGATTTACCCATTTCTCGGGCTTTTTTAATTCCCATAGTTTTAACTGATGTTTTGGAATAAAAAGTTTTTCCGTAGCTTTTAAACTTGCTCCACTGCTCATCATTACAGGCTTTTCAATCGAATCAATGCAAATAAAAGAATCTGGCATTTGATATTCAGAAATCAAAACAAGTTCTGTTTGTTTTTCACACCAGGAGTAAAAGTTTTCATAATTAAATGTATTTATGTTTTTAGCCCCGTAAGCGTTTGTCTGAAAATAAGGAATATCACAAAATATCACGCTATCGGGAAAAATCTTGACTTTTTCATAACTTAAAAATAATGATTGTAATGATTGTAATGATTGTAATGATTGTAATGATTGTAATGATTGTAAGCGATTGAGGGCTTCTAACTGTTGCTGCCGCTCAAAATTTATTTCACGGCTCATGTTTTCATCTGTGAGCTTTTCTGTGATTCTTTTTGTAGCGATGTAACGGTCATAAATATTTTTAATCGGCTCAATATTTTCAAGATTCATCCCTAAATCTTTTGCTAAAGAATAATCATGAAAATAAATAGCATAGTGCCACGCTTTTTTATATGACTCAATTTCTTTTGAGTAAAGATAGTCCCTTCCGTTGTTGCCAAAGCTCCAGCAGTATTTTATATACGGCTCTTTGTCTTTCAGTCTGAAAAAGTCTTTACGGCTAATCCAACGAGTCTCATTCTTGAACTTACCCGCAATAGCATCTAAAAATAGATTTATTCCATCACCGTCAATATCGTTGCAGAAATAATTCTTGAATTGAGATTTCATTAAGGCTATCTGAGTGATAGAACACCCGCCTGCAAATAAATCATAAAAATTATCGCTTTTCGGAAAATGTGAATATATCCATTCGGCTATCCCATTTTTAGAGCCTTTGTATGGAACGCCGTATCTCATTCTTCTATGTTTAATTTTGTCTCTATCCGGACGATTGATTTTTGAATTGAGATTAAGGTCTCTGTGACTTTTGCAAGGGCTGATTCATTTTCTTTGTCCAGAGCTTCGATTTTTTTCGACATTTCCGAGTGGTCCCGGCAGAACTTTTCTACTTTCTCCTGCACTGTTTTTTCCAGATTGGCAAGCCTTGAGGCAAGTGTGGCTCCCTTCCATACGAGTGTCAGAAGAGGGAGCATATAGATAATAGGCGCGATGAAGTCTTTGATTTCCATATAGTTAATTAGTCATATAACTTCACATAGAATACATTGCGATTATCCACTTCTTCATCTTTCAGGATGGAGTCAAAGGGGAACATCTTCTTGATGAAGTTATAGCGGGTCTTGTCGCCCTCTATACGCAGATACTGGATGCGCCTTGTCCTGCACCAGATTCGGAACGCCCGGAAAACCTCGCACAATGTGTAAGCCGATTTCCGCCATTTCTTCATAATGACATTGCCCGATTTTTGCACGGCGAAAAGATACCCGCTTATCTGCACGAACTTGTCCGTATCGGAAGGACTATAATTTTTCGTTTCCTCGTCTTCCGGGAGCAAGTCCCATATCTTCTTAAATTCTGTTTTTGTCATACTGTAATTAGCTAATTAAAAGTATGAAAGAAAACTTGATAACAATGAACGGGACTCATATTCTTGTGGATGAAGACAACAAGGAAGCGAGCATTGAGAAATTTTTAAATAAACATGGAAAATCCCTCAAAAAGATTTATGAAAAGGCAAAAGAAGAAGCCTTGAAAACCGATAAAAATAGCGGATTTCAAGTTTTAATGAATGGTAAGCCGTGGCAAGTTCAAAAAACAGAAGCGGGAACTGTTTTGATAAATGGTAAATATGTAAAAGGCGCAAATTATGAAAAACTCCTAGAAAATGCAAAAAAAGACCCTTCTTTTTCAGAATTAAGCTCAGATTATTTTGCACAAAAACAAGCTGATTATATAAAGCGCCGAAGGGAAGGAGATAATGAATTAGGCATAGGAATTGACATAAAAAGCAAAGGAAAAAGGATCGGAAGAAAAATCTAATATCTCGTCTTTGAATCCAAAAAATCCAAAATTAGAAAAATCTCAACTAAATCCAGAAAAAAAAATACCCCGGATTATTCCGGGGCTTTTCGTTTTAACTCGTGTTTTAATTCGTTTAACTCAGTTTTTCGAGTTAGAAATAAATCTAACTCGATTTCATCTAGTTAAGGATTGCGACACCGTTGACTGACGGATTTGTTACAACAAAAGAACCGTAGAAGTTCAGAGCAACAAGAGCGGCTGCACCGTCTGCTGTGTCTGTTCCCGGTGTGATTGTGAACATGTCGTCAACGAGGAGCTGATAGGGCTTGTCCTGTACGGTAGATTCACCGTTTACTTCCGGCTTGCCTGCTTCGTTGCCTGATACACCGTCAGCAATCTTGTCTGCATTGGTGTAGGTCCACAGAGCGATTGTGTCGCTTGACAAGATGTAGGCTGTGCCTTTCGGACAGTAGGGAGAATCAATAACATTCTCTACCCAGTTGGTAGCAACTGAGAATCCAACGCCTTCGCGTCCGAGTTCTGATTTGCTCTTACCCTTTCCGCCATCAACCTTTGTGAAGTAGGTTTTCTGGTCGATTTCCTGAGACAGTGCCAGGTAATCTTCATCGTTCATGACAATCTTGTCACAGAGTGAGCCCTGGCGGCGCAGTGCGAGGATTGCGCGTTCGATTGTCTTGTACTTTGCTTCGCCACTTGTTGCAGTTGTTACAACACCAGCAAGGCGGTCGCGAGCAGTAGAACGGTTAACGCCAAAGAATGAATCAGAGCTTGAGACTGTTCCAGAAGGAAGCCATCCTGCAAGACCTACCGGCAGAAGTCCGTTGCCGTTGGAATCTGTACATCCGGCGATACATACTACAGAACCGCTTGCTGCAGTTGCTGCAGTGTCAGACGTACAGTTGACAGTTGTGCCATTGATTGTGTTGACAGTCAATGTTGCAGTCACTGATGTTGCGGCTGCAGTTGCCTTGATTTCCAGCTGAGAGCCAATATCAATTCCCATGATTGCACTCTGGGGGAAAGTGATGTTGTTCTGGTCGTCTGCAGTCAGAGTGATTGATGCAGTTGTCGTGAACAGTTCACCGTGTCCAGTGCCATAGAGTGCTACTGCCATAGTCTTGCGGAAGCTCTCAGCACTTGCGAAGAACTTTGCAGCCGCTACATTGATGTAAGCACCGCGCAGAGACTTAGAAGCAAGCAGTTCCTTGTTGTTGAATACACAGCAAGAGAACATCTGACCAGGCGTTACCTGGAATTCTTTTGCCTGTGCAGTCTTTGTTGCAAGTGCTTTTGCAGTCAGGAAGTTTGCGGAGACTGCACCACCGCGAGAATAGAGGGCTGAGAAGTTAGCCTGTTTACCCTCAACTCTTTCTTTCTTGATTTCTTTCAAAAGCGGATCGTTGCGATACAGAAGATTCTGCAAGCCGTCTTTTGCGTAGTAGGTTTTCAGCATGGCCAGGAGGCCAGCATCCGTAGAAATTGCCATAGTTGGAAACTCCTTTTATTTTTTATTTAGAGGCGTATGCCTCAAGTTCTTTGGCCAGTTCCGGGTCAATCTCTGATTCCTCAGCTTCGCCCTCAACATCCGTTTTTTCTTCTGTTTTTTCCTCTGCAACGGTCTCTTTGTCTCCGTCGCCGTCTGCATCAGCCTTTACTTCAACGCCTTCTTCATCAGCCTTGATGTTCACTTCTGCTTCTGGAGGAAGTCCCAGTTGTTCCTTGATTTTTGCGACATAATCAGCAATGCCGGTCTCAACGCTTTCGACATACTTGTCCATATCGAGTGCGTCTTTCTCTTCATCGCTCATGTCCTGCAATTCATCCCATGCGGCGCGTGTTGCTGAGTAATCAGGCGAATTGAGTGAGCTTCTCATCAACTCGTCATACTTGCTCAGGCGTTCGCCGTATTTGTCGTTGAACTTGTTGAACTGTTCCTCGTTGTAGTAAGCGATAGACGGCTCAACAATCTGCTTTGTGACAAGTTCATTGACTGCTTCAATCTTGTCATTAAGGGCTGCAACCTCTTCACCGCGCACTTTTTCCTGTTCTACGAGGAAAACGAGCGTTTCCTTGATGGTGTTGATTGCTTCCTTGATTTCAGAAAGTTCATCCATACAGTTTTTACTCCTTGATATATAATTAGTCATTTGTAGAGTGTATACTTTTCTATACACTTCCCAATTCACCATTGTTAGCCGCTCCCGTCTGCATGGGATTGGCGACTGCTTCATCTGTCATGTTCAGATTGTTTTCCGTTCCATTGCCAAACTCTTCGTTGTTCTGCTGTGAGTAGGCATTGTTTGTGTTGACATCCTGGGCTTGAGTCTGCGTCTGTATTGCGTTCAGCTCGCCCTCTTTTTCTTCCACTGCTTCAAAGAGTTTTTGAAGTTTCTCGATGTCCTTTTCGTTGGAGTCTGTTCCGCCCTCTGCAGCCTTGAGTGATAACTGCATATTCACGATCTGCTCTTTAATCATCTCAAAGGGGATGTAATCGGGTATGTCGAACTTGTCTTCATAGATACATGCGTCAATCAGCGTCATGGTCGCATTGAATCCATTGTTTGCCGCCGAGTATCCGCGGTTAATGTCCGGGAGTTCCAGAAGGGACGCAATCTGTGTCGCTGGAATAATGCCAGCCTGTGCGAGTGTCTGCAGTTGCTTCAATTTCTCTGACGGGTCCTTAGACAAGGAATCAGCGCAAGAGAACTGAATGCGCATTTTGTGGAATTCTTTTTCTACTTCGCCCCAGGTGATGCGGAGTGAATAGCGGGATGGCTCTATAATGTCCTTGTTGGCACTGAATATCTGTATCATCAGCTTTGCAATGTCAACGAACATCTGAATGTACTGATCAAGTAATACCTGGAAGCGGTCTGACTCAATATCCGCCTGTGTCGCAAGTGCCACGCCGGAATCAAGGCCAGCAGGCTTTTTTCCCTGGGCTGAAAGCTGGGAGATTCCGACCATGTTGTAAGCCTTTTCGACAAGGTTATCGAGCAGCGCAATGTACTGGTTAGATATGAATTCAGGAGTGGCAACTTCCACCGGTCTGTCATTCACCGGCGCATTGTACTGGACAATGTTACCTACTCTATTGTTAAGCTGTCCGACCTTGATATTGCTTGCGTTCGGAATAAAGAAAGTAAGCGCAGGATTCAGCACGCTTGCATCAGAAATCCGCTTCATAAGCTCATCAATCTCAATCTGTATTCCCCTGAGCATGTCAGAGACAGAAAGAGTACCAGTACCTACGACCGGCGATGTATAGCGGATAACGCATACCGGGACCACATCAAAGTCAATTTCTTTGATTTCCCGTATATTGCGATTTATAAGAATCGCCTTTGTTTTTGATATTGAGTCGTAAAAATATCCGATTGTGATATATAATTCTTCTTTCTCTTCTTTGGTGAGAAGGTCATAATCAGAATCTTTGAGTGCGTCCACAGACGCATTAGGGAACTCAATATAGACACTTTTGAAGTCGTTTTTTTCGACTTGTCTTGTGTAGACATTCCAGGGATTTAAAGTCTTGACGTCTCCAGTATCTTCGTCAATAAAGATATAGCCTGAGTCAAAAATACAAGCGTCACGCAATGCCTCGACAATCTTTGACGCAATTTTCTTTTCATCATAGAAATAGTCAAAGAATACCTGGAGTTGTTTACAAATTTGTATTGTTTTGAAGGAACCGTTTACTGTGTTGACGAATGGCCGGCAGTGAGCAGTTGCAATCTTTGAGACTACTGCATCAATAGCGCTCTTAATGATGTTCAGCTTCGGAACCGTTGAATCTTCCGAGTAGACATCATCATAGAATCCTACCGGGAACGGGACACGGGCTTTCAGGTCCGCTGCGGGACACTGATTGTAAAGCATATAGTTATTCTGATACTTTGTATACTTTACAGAATTATTGGAGAGTAAATCATTTATGCGCTTTACTACTGCATTTCTATCTAATTTAGCCATACATTTAATTAGTTATGTAGCGAGCAATAGCGGGCTTTTTTTGGCGAGTAAATAAAAAAAATGAGTTGTCAAGGATTTCTTAACAACTCAATAAAAATTACTGTTTGGCTGGTATCTGTTGCAATGGCTGTGCACTCGATTGCTGCGGCATAGAACCGATTACAATTCTGTTGCTTATTGCCTGCTGACTGCATGCGGTCTTCATGTTCTTTTCAGGCTTCTGTGTATATTTTCTCACATCGAATGGCAGCATTTTTCACCTCTCAGCTTATTAAGATAATATTCAAAGTCCTTCCTGATTACTCCGCCAGTGTAGCCGAGTCTCTTCTGTACCGTGATAACTTCATCATCCTGCGTCATAGGCACAATGTCAGAGCCGTTATCATCTGCACTTGTGAGCTCGTTCTTTGTTGCATACACATTGTCGTTCGGGTCGAGTTCTACTTCTGTTCCGTCTGCCCGGACAATCTTCTGCGGAATGCCATGCGCCTTGATAATTCCGTCTTTAATTGCTGGAATTCCACCCACTACACCACCAGTCACAACACCGCCGACTGTAGACGCAACGCCCTCGACTTCCCTCATAATATTCCGCAGGTAGTTTCCGGCTTTTTCGATGTTGTATGTTTTTCCATCGCTGGTGTACTTGATCTTGTTGTAATTATTGAGCGCATTCTGTGCTGCAATAAGTTTTTCTGCGGTTTCTCCTGTGACTTTGGCCTGCAGTTCCTGAATCCTGTTGGCAAGCAGTTTTGCCTGGGTATCAAGTCTCTTCTGCTTTGCAGATTCTGAAAGATTTGTTTTTTCAAGGTCTGAATAAAGCTCTTTGACTTCATCTGCGCTCTTGTTGATGCCGATTGCCTTGAGTCTTAATGACAATATGTCGGGATTATCGCCATACAAGTCTACAAGTGCAATAAGTTCATCAGATTTCTTTTTCCCGTTCTCTTTCTGGTAATTATCCCAGAATGAAGCGGCGGCAGCCTTTGCCTTTGCGTTCTGTTCACCCTCTCCGAGTACCTTCTTAATCTCTTGGTCTGTGTACTGGTCGATTGCCTGCTTGAAATCCCAGGGAACGCCATTGAATGAGCTGTGCTCGAATCCTGACTTTGCGCCGAGTGTGACATTGGCGCCAATATTGGCAAGCGCTGAGCCTATGAGTGATACTTTCTGCCCAAAAGACAAGTCCTTGCTTGAAAGTATCTTACCCCAGCCCGGATGTGTGCTTGCCCAGGATTTAAGGAATGCGTTTGACTTTTCGTTAATTTCCTGTTTCCTCTGTTCCTGTTCAGTCTTTTTTTTCGGTGTAGAGGTCTGCGCTATTGTTGCTCCTGTTGTCTGCTCTTTCTCTTTTTCTGCCTTTGGAAGAATTGCACCCGCAATCTTTTCTTGTTCTTCTGCAGATTTTCCATTCATATTCTTAATTGCATAATTAGCAGCCTTCCCAAAGTCTACAATCTGCTTGACTGTTTCTTCTGTCTTTGGCTGTGCTTTCAGTTCGTTCATCCGGTCATCAATCTTGACTACTGGAATGTTGCCACGCTTAGAGGCGTCGCCCTTGTCGTTTTTTGTGCCTGAGTTTTCCAGAGAAAGACGGGAGCCATAGCCTTTTACAGTTGTCTTGAATTGATTGTTTTTTTCGTATGTTTTTCTGTCTCCGGGCTCAACGGTATCAAGGAAAGCATTCCAGACATCTTCTCCGTTTGCGCCTTTATTTTTAGACAGAAAATCGACCGCAAAGGTCCTTGCGTCTTCAAGTGTCAGTTTATTTTTTCCACCCATTTTTTAAACTCCTCTTGCCATAAGTTCCTGCAATGCAGTTTCCAGCGTCAAAACACGCCTTGAAAGTTCTGCGATTGCTGCAGTATTAACGGCTGTCAAGTGTTGTGTATCAATGGCCTTGTTTCCGTTGATGTCATCTTCTACAACACCTTTAGTTGCCGGATTGTTCTCCAGTTCCTGAGCCTTTACACCGATATGTTCCTTGTCATCTACGGCGTTCTCTCCGTTGTATTCTTTCTGCGCTTCTTCTGTGTAGGTGAAATCAATAGCATTGATTTTTGCAAAGTTCTCAATGATTGAGTCTGCCAGATCATCACCATAGATTTTTTTAAGTGTCTCATCAGAAGAAAGCACATTGTTACCAAGTTTCATATTCTGGAATCCGCCAAAGGCTTTTTTGTATGCGTCTTTGTCTTCAAAGGCTTTTTTTGCCTTGTCAAAATCCATTGTATTTGTTTTTTTTGCGTTATCTTCTGTAAAAGATTCATTCTGCAGAGCATCAGACTTGAATGTCACATCTTTTTTCCCGATGTCTTTAGTCGCTGACATATCCGCAGCCTTGACTCCAGTATCTCCGTTATTATAAGGCTTTGCCGCTCCATCGAATCCGCCACCGATAGCGCCGAGAATTGCCTTCGCTATGAGAGCTCCTGCCATTATCTGCCCCCTTTGAGCCTGGCAAGAAGTTCACTTCTCCGGCGTTCACTGTCTGTCTGTGCATGTATATCTTTTTTGGTAACATCTGAAAGCGCATTCGCTGCACCGGTGAATATACCACCGACTGCACCCATTGCAGAGCCGTATCTGTTGGAGTCTGACTGATATTTATTGGCGTCTTTCTGCGCAGCTCCGCTCAGGAGTGCGCCCTGTGCCTGTAATGCGGCAGCGTTCGCACCGTTGATGTTGTTGTATGCGTTCTGATAGCTGTTAGCATACTGATTCTTGTATGCTGCTGCTCTTGCGGCCGCTCCTTCCAGCGCCGCTCTTGCCCTGGAATATCCGGCATTTTTTGCTACATTCTGAGCGGCTGCGCCTTCGCTTTCTGCAGTTGCTTTTGCCTGTGCGTTCGCCTGCTTTGCCGCTTCATCAGAATATCTATATGCACTCTCTCCAGTGTATTTTTTTGCAAGCTGTTCATACTTGTTCGCCGCAGTATCATAATTACTGCTGGAATATGTTGGAGCACTCATCTTGTCACCTCATTATAATTAGTCTATATCCGCTTAGTTGTCTGATTCATTGCGCCTTGTGATGTTCCAATCTTTAAAGACGCTATCTCATAATCGGATTCTATGAAGAGCTTGAAGCCCCTGCATTCCTGCAACATCGGCTGATACTTAATCATACATTCTGCAAGGCTGTTAAAGTCTTCATTTTTCAGATTTATTGTTTTTTCCTCTGACTCAATAATCTTGTTATTGCAGAGCCCTACAGCCTTGATTTTGACTGTACCGGAAGAAAGTCCCATAAGGTTATCGACATTCAGATATACACAGTCATTGATGATGTTAGACTCTCCCTCTGGATTACCGTAGAATTGAGTCTCAATCTTAATTGGAATTGCTGTTATTTCGTTTTCACTGGCGTTCCCAAAAATCAGGGATGACTTAATCAGTGAATACATAATGCCATTCACAACGAATGTTCCGTGTGTTTCATCAATGGACCAGATATTGACTTTGCCTGTTTCAAGAATTACATACTGATTATCAAATAGTACCAGGACCGCAGTATCAAGATTGACGATAACCACATCAATAGACGATATATTCAGTGTGTCAATCTTAGATTTTCCATCATACACAGAATAAACAAGATTGTATCTCTCAAGTGGCACCAGTTTCCGCATTGCGTTGTCACCCTCAAATATATACACAGCCTTGTCCCATTCTGAGAAGAAATAGGCGCAGTGAGTAGAATATCCAATATACTTCAAGAGATATGTATTACAGACATACGATCCATTCACATCCAGTATTCTGTTCGCTTCTGCCCTGTAACTGTATTCAATGCCATTTATGACAAAGATTGCATCTCCATAAGAGAGCGGGTCTATTTCTGTCTTATTCATGAATAACAGCACCCATATACCGCCTAGTGCTGCGCTTGTCATTCCCAGATATGCGCCACCGTCATTTACAATGATAACTGATGACACATACACAGAATATGATGTATCAAGCAGAGCGGGCGTGCGCTGGTAATCTTCTCCACTATCTGGGATGGTGTACATATTTCCCTCATCCACCGATACAGTGAATCCATCTACATCCAGTGTTCCTTCCTGCACAAGTGACACGTCTCCGCTTGTATGCGGGACCGTCTTAGGGAAGTAAACAGTATACAACTGCTTATGACTTGTAAGCTGTTCATCAAGATACTGCGGGCAAGTGTAATTCTCATCAACATAGAATGGACTGATGTCCCCAGGCTGGCTTATGTATGTATTAGCATAATAATAGCCATTGAGTGACTGCCCATAGGTCCATGATGATGTATCTATGACATTGCCGTACATATCATAGACAATGCTCTCTCCGTCCCATGTTGCGTCTGCAGCATAAGCCTGCATTGTAGAAGTGTCTGGGATAACCGGTAGTCGGACAAGGTTAGGAGCCATCTGCTGAGATACACTGATGACATCCTGTGAAGTCTGCCAGCCATTATTCAGGCGGGATGTTGTCATTATGTCTCTGTAATCATTAGAATCTACATACCACAATACGCGGTCATTCCAGTCATCACATGAACAGAACCAGTCATTACCACTGGAATAGAATGCGTTATTGTATGACACGGTATTGAATATGTAATAGATATTGTTCAGCGATGTGACAACATTGTCAAAGTTGGATGCAGTATCAATACTTATCTTGTAATAATTTGAGCCTGAATGAAAATAGATATAGGTGTCATTATAGCCGTCAATAGCCAATACTTCGCCATTGCTCTCTTCACCGTCAATCTCATAGAGCTTCTTGTACATATGAGCGATATTCTGCGCTACATTGTTCACATAATTGACCGCCCAGATACCGTACTTCTTCGAGTAGTTATAGACTTTACGTGTATACTTTCCCTCTGGGATTGCATAGGTCTTTGTCAAATAAAATGACGAAGTATCAGAGTACGCGCGGAAATCATATATATACTGGTCAAGTGTTGGCGTAACAGACGACATAGAAAAAGCCAGACGCGGTTGCTTGTTTTGGCCTGGGGAGTTAGTCTGCACAAGTCCAGAGTTCAGGAACAGTTTCAGCTCATTGTCGGAATAACCGGAAAACCAGTTATATATCTGGAAATATATATTGTTATTGACCACCATTGTGTCATAATAGACATATTGTGTGCCAGACTCTATTGACGCTCTTAACTTACCGATTGCACCGCTATTCACTTCTTTTGAGTCAGGAAGAAAGTTCTGAAATCCATTATCTACATAGAGCCAGCGATAGGATGATGAAGAGTTGTAGAACCGTTTCTTTGTCGCGATATTATATATATACGCTTCTTTGTATTCTTCATGCTGCAGATATATGTACACATATCCAGCCGGCAGATTAAAAGAGAATGTAGGCTCCTTGAATGTTGATTCATACTTATATGAGAAATTATACCCACCCTCACGGTAGAAAAATCCAACATAAGAGAATCTGACTTGCATATCTTCATGGACAATCGTGAAAGAATCATATAATTCTGCATTGGAATTATACACCTTAATATCTACAGAATAATTTGTTGTGTCTGCCACAAAAAAATAAGACCCGCACTGCTGGATGAACAGATGTTCATTCTTTTTCCCGATGAACTTATTCTTTATTGCAAATACAATATTGTCATTTTCCGGGAATGGATTTACTACCTTCTGCAGACCCATGCTCCGCCATTCTTCAGATGATACACTCTCTTTCTTGTAATACTGGCGGGAAATCTTTCCGATGAAGTTGTTATCTTTGTATATATCAAAGTAATTGCCATTGACAATGCCGGATATGCCTCCGCCGATTTCTCCGCTTCCTACATCGCGCTTCCACCAGTTTACTTTCCGCTTATTGAGAAAAAAAGAGTTGTCCTGTTCAAAACCCTCGTAGTCATGTATTTCTGTTTTAAAGTTGGTCAGATCGCAGTTTCCAAGAAGAGGGATTTTTCTAATCATCGAGTTTAAAGCCATTTACTATTCCTCTTGTTGCTGCAGATTTTCAATCGCTTTCCTTAACTCTTCAATCTGCTTCTGAATGTTCATAAGAGCCGCATTGATTTCCGTTACTGTAATATTCTTGATTACCATATACGCCCCCTGCTGTTCTTGTATACATTCTTTATATTGTATGTCTCATTCACATCACGCTGGATGGAATCATAGAATTGATTGGTGGCTTCTTCGAGCTTTCCCTGTAATAATGTCACATCCCCATTCTGCTTAATCTTGAATGAGATTGCGAGCATATACGCAAGAATTGTGTAATAGATATTGTTAGGATACTGGAACAGCGTATTGAACCCATAGGCGGTCTTGTAATAGCCTTTACCGCCAATGTATGTGATGATGTATGTATCATCAACGAAGGCCATAGGGAGCGCAACGCCAAAAGAAAAAGTTTCAATCACATTCACATCAACACGAACACACTTTCCTTCGCTATTGATGAGATATAATCCATCTTGCCGGCAATAGAAATTGTATTTGTATTCATACGCAATATTTATTCCAGGAATATACTCAAAATTTCTGTCATACAAGTACCCATTTATTCCCAGATAGAAAATCTGTGTTTCTGTCTCATCCATGATGACGGCAATATATGCCGACAAGTCAAGGTCTGTTGTTATTTCATCATAAGTTATTCTGTGCCCCTTGATGACGAACGGCTTATTGTCTCTTGTCGTATAATTGCCAAAATTTGTCCATGTCATAAAATAATTCTTGTCATTACGCCTTTCGAGCATTCCATTACTGCAGTTAATAAGCGGAGAAGTGCTTACAGTGTCGATTGTTGCTCCGGAGGCATAATCTATAACTCTAGCAGAATTCTGCCCGTTACCGGTAAGGTAATATTCATCATCAATAATGAGCATGGGTCTTATGGTGAATGATTTCTGCTCTTTTTTGCCAGAGTTGTAGAAAACAGTTTTAGGTATGGGATAATATTCCAGCGTTACTTCAATATTGTCATATTCCTGAGAAAGATAGAGCGTGTTATTGGTGATACTGTAGCCATTGAGCTCTGCAGCGTTCACACGGTTTATCTGTGTCTTGTCTTTTGTGATATACATAGAAGATAACTGATAGAAGTCTTTCGGGAGCATATAGCCGTTACTCACCGACACCGAGCGGATAAAACTACGGTCACCTGCATTGACAATCTTCTGATAGAGAGTATTCCATGATTCATTGAGCAATGAAGATTTTTCGGAATCTGAAATAAAGTCCGAGTTCTGCAAGTCTGCAAGCTGACAAGCCCGCTCTATAATGTCCTTAGATGTATACTTAATCATACCTATAATTAGTCAGAAATAAAAAAGGGAACCGATCTAGCCGATTCCCTTAAAGTCATTCTGCAGTGTCTTTTGCTGCAGGCTCTGCTACAGCATGGTAGATGTGTTCTGTGACAACCGTTGTCAGGCTCTCGTCTACAATGCTGATTTCAGCGTCCTGCACATCTTCTGCATTCCAGAGAGTTGCACACTGCTGATGAAACCCTACTTTTGCACTGTCCAAAGCACTGTACTCAGCGCTTACTGCAAAGTTGCTGTTAATGCAAGTAATGATTGCATACTTCATATTTTATACCTCCTAATAATTTGTCTATCTTACTCCAATTCCATATATTGTGCCGCTTATGGCTTTTGCTCTTATGAACTTGAAGTTATTATTTGCGTATTGCCAGTATTGGTCTATTCTCAGACAACGCTTTCCAGTAGTTGTATCAGTAGTGATTGTTAATGTATAATCACTACCGCTTGTATAGTAATTTGTCAGACTGCTAGTAACCAAATCACAAATACCCTTTACTGTAGATATAGAATCACCTATTTTACAGACATACTCATATTCAAATACAGCATCGTCTTCTCCAGCGATTATCACAAGAAAAGCCGGAATGTAAGATGGCCTTGAATTAAGGTACATTAGTTTCTCAATATTAGAATTCTTTGTAAGCACACTTCCCACATTTATGACGGTGAAGTGTCCGGCAACCCAAGCACCAGCAGTGTGAGCCGTAGTACACTTGTACAGCACTCCATTGTATGTAACATAGTCGCCGACTGCGTAACTTGTTTCATCACTGAATGTAGGAGCGAAGTTACTTGTATTCGTGCCTGCATGGCTTTCCACCTCATTGATTGCTGACACAAGGTCTGTCTTGTCTGTTGTCGTGAGGCTTGCAAGTGTTCCAATATTATCTGCATTATCCTCCGCCTTCCCATTCACTTCATTGATTGCTGACACAAGGTCTGTCTTGTCTGTTGTCGTGAGGCTTGCAAGTGTTCCAATATTATCTGCATTATCCTCCGCCTTCCCATTCACTTCATTGATTGCATTGACTGCGCTGGTCTTTACTGTAGTAGAAAGGGCTGTAATATCTCCCAGGTCTGCCTCTGTGTTTAACACATCGTCCTGCAGTGTAGTGATGTCGCCCTGCGCAGTAGACAAGGCCTGCTGGATGTCCGCAATATCGCCCCTTGCTTCTGCGTCCTTTACATCATATCCGTTTATCTTTGCAACGTTTGCCATTTTTTTCTCCTTAATAAAATTAGTCTATCGTGTGAACCTTAGTTCTTCATTTTCATACTCGACATTGAATCCGATGATGTCGACTTCTTCGCTTTCCACGTCATAATGAATAGACGTGAACGGGAATATCAATTCTTCTGCAGCTTCATTGTAGATAATATCATCCGTCAGAATGCCATTCAGCACTGCATTCATAGCATAAAGAATCGCCTCGACTGTTGTATAAGTTCCGCCATTCAGTACCAGAGGAGTAGCAAGCGCTACATTCTGCTTCAAGTCAATCTGTGCCTGAATATTCCCCCGGATCCCGCTAATAGCGTCAAGGTCTTCTGACTGAATAATACCATTGCTTGAAAAAAACAGAGTGCCGGAATCTCCGCTTATATTCTGATCATACGGGCTCTTGTACACAATTTCTGACCATTCAGTCATAAATGCCTCAGAGCCTATATGCAATATTCTGTAATTAACCGTGTCGCCCAGATTATGCAGATACACGTCAATTCCATTGTCCTGCTTTTCTACCCTGTAGATAATATCTCCATTCTGATTGTAAGACATGGCAGAATCATTGAGAATTGTGAGGCTGAATTCATCCTCCTGCGTCTGCATCTGCACTACGCCCTTGTACTTCGGGATGAATATATGCAGTAACTGTGCATTGTTCGGCGTAGATATAGGCGTATGCCATTCCTTTCCGGTTATGTTCCTTGTGTTGATTTTGTCCGCTTCAATATCCTTAATTTTTGCGCTTTCTGCTTCAATCTCTTCTGCAGTAAGTTTTTCCACCGTCAAGGCTGTCACGACAAAAGATGTCACATTCAGAAGATTGATATTCGCAGTCTCAAGGTTTGCAATAGTTGCATTGAGTGCGTCTGCGTCAATCTCATCAGCTTCCAGTGTTTCTATTTCTGCGTCTTTTACAATCGCTTTCTGTGTAATGGTCGCAACGTCAGCGGAAAGGCCGGAAAGAGTGGCAGAAATTGTCGCTGCAAGATACTTGAAATTTCCTACATCTGCATTTACCTGGGCAGTGCTCACCACTGTCGCAAGATATTCTGTGAGCTCGTCAATCTTGCTTGTGAGCGCTGCCATAAGTGCCTGTGTCTGTGCGTCATACTTGTCATCAATGCTTTCTGAGATTGCGTCCAGTGATACGCTGATTTCGTACACCTGAGCATTCAGCTCATCTACTGCACTCTGCAGAGAATCTATTCTTGTGTCCTGCTGATTGTCTTTCTGTCTGTTGTTCGTCTGCTGTTCTGTCGGGTCGCCAATATATATCATTATCTCACCTCTAGGAAATCAATTTCACTTGCTCCACCACCTACAAGGCCGTTGCCTCTTCTGGGAGTAGTGTTGACAATGAGCTCTGTATGATCCTTGAGCGTTATCTTCACTGTAAGCTGCGGATTCTCATTCACCATCTGGACAACTTCCTCAAGAAATTGATAATCCATATCTTTAGCCAGGAGCCGGGCTTTTTTCTTGTCGAGTTCTTTTTCTTTCTTTGCCTCTCTCATGGCTTTACGCAGATATTTGAACATCATTTCCCCCTGATTTCAGCCTTTACACCGCGGTTTTTGTTCGTGCGCTCGTACTTCTTCATATAGCGCCTTACGCCTTTCTGTTCTGCCTTTGTCTTTGCCCGGTGATTGGTGCCAAAGATTGAATACTGGTCATGAATATTCTTCATGAAGAACTCGCCTTTAGATGGCGCCTTGAGCCATCGCTGTATCAATTCTGTAGGTACAGAGGGATAGAAATATTCTTTACTTCCGCCCTGAAATCTGACTTTGAGTCCTTCATCTTTTGGATTGTACTTTATTTTTTTTATCGCCGTTGACGGAATGGCAATCTGTTTTTCGTGATATTCTTCATCAAGAATCTGCTGGGCTTCTGCCTTTGCGTTCTTCTCAAGCGTCTTTGCATTCAGTCTGCGGGCTTTGCCGCCCTGGGCTTTAATGTCTGCAATGCGCTTTTCGTCCTCTGCCTTTGCTTTTGCCTTTGCAGCGTCAAAAATATCGCGGAATACATTTTCTTTTTCGTTCTGCCTTTCTCCGATGCGAAAGTAACCTGCAGGAGAGAGTGTCTTTTTTTCTTCCGCAGTCTGAGGAGTCCATTTTTTATTGTATTGTGTATCTTCCTGATTGCCAAAGGTGTAGCGGTCAGATTCAGGAGAGAAAGAGAGCGTTTTCCCGGCTTCAAGGTTATCATAAGCCTTTCTGCTTGCTGATTTCCGAGCCCCAGTGAAAATGCTTCTGATGTTGTCTAACAGTCCCATATTGTTCTAATTAGTGACTTTATATCCAATCAATAATAGGTTTATTTTTATTTCCTTTTTCCCAGATAAACCACGCATAACACACAGCGGAACTCGCATTAAAAAACTTTTCCTCGCCGTTTAATGCGCAATTTATGCGCTTTGTAAATACATAGATTTTTCGGGGCGGGTTTTGTTGGAATAGCGCCCGCCGTTTCTCGCCTTCAAGAAATGTCAATTTCAAAAACATTGCAATTTTTCGCCCGTTATCAATTACATCAAGCGCGTGCTCGACAAATTCAGCAGCGTACATATATGGCGGATTCGTTATTATATCACCATGCCACTTTAAATTATCGCGCAAAAAGTCAGCTGTGTAATCTTGTCCGCTATAATTTCTCTGGACAATATCTGCGCTTATAACATTATATCCATTACATTTTAATACTTCTGAAATATGCCCCCCCCCGCAAGCTGGCTCTAATATATCTTCAAAAAAAGACTCTTTCTGTAATAATTCCTCTACAGCCTGCGGGTTTGTAGCATAATAATCATATTGTGATCTTTCTGTCTGACTGTGACTGCTATCTCCATTCATCACATATACAGACTTTCTATTCCCGTTCCAATCTTTCATTTTATATTTTCCTCCAACTTGTCAGCCCTCAAAAAAACGGCCATAAACGAGCCGTTTTTGGTGAGTTGATATAATTTGTCGTTTTTTCTATTTGCGCTCGTTTACGGCAATCCTCGCACGTCTGAGAGGGTATTTTAGATAGAGTTTTAGCCTACAATTCCCGAATCTTCAAAGTTTCCCGAATCTGCATCAGAAACAATGTTCACATCGGTAATATTGCCCTTAGAATCAGTGATAAAGTCCGAGTGCTTAGGCTCAGTTTCCTTGAAATTGATGTTATAATCCATGTCAAAGAATGCTTTTCTGGACGCGTACAAAAGCGCCATGACTGCGTCAGCATGAAACACATCCTCGTCAATTTCGTTTATGATGTCATCCTCATCATTACGCTTGTATAAGAGCCGGTCCATCTCATCATCAAGATAGCCGCCCTCTGTTATCTTCATCCTTCCCGTTCTCAGCTCGTCGGCAAGCATTTCTACTGCAAACATCTTGTCATACTTGTAACAGTTGTATGCCGGAAGTTTGTGCTTGACCATCAAATCAGCCGTGATGCTTTCCTCGTTAGTATCTGCGTATATCTTGATGTGATCATCAGGATTTATTCTCACCGCCTCGCAGAGCTCTTTGGCTTTGTTATAGTGTTTCTTTACTGCTTCGATAATGTCAGAGACTGTTGCCCGGTTGAATTTGCTTGTCTCAAGTTCCCAGCTTTCTTTTGTGTGTCTGTTGTAGACCAGAGTACACATAGCATTGTAGTCAGAAAATCCGTAGTCTACACCGATGGAAACATCTGTAAACTGTATTTTTCCGGCCTTGATTTCTTCTTCAAGGTTTGCAATGTAGTTTCTTTTCTTAAAGATGATTGCCTCTGTGTCCGGCGCAATCTTTCCAAAATATTCGCGCTGAATAAATGGAGATTCCAGAGTGACGCCTTTTGCCTTGCATATATCATCCAGGAACTCTTTCGCCTTAGGTATGTAAGGATTTTCGAGGAATGACCAGTTGTATTTTTTGTAACTTGTATCCTGTTCCCATATCTTAGTAGAGAAGTGGTGCGGAATGCGTGAGGGAGTGCCCAGAAGAATGACTGTAGAGTCTTCATAATCTGCCATAAGCGGGTAGATGACTTCATTTAGAAGATAGTCAATATTCCGCTGGTGGCCGATTTCGTCAATGATTACACACCTTGCCTTAAAGCCTCGCGCCTTGTCTGCTTCCGCATTGTTGGAGTTTCCGAGTATCTGTAATTTTGAGCCATTCGCCCATTCTATAGAGCCGTCAGATTTAGAGCTCTTTTTTATTTTCAGGTCGATTGAGTCAGAGTATTTGAGTACATTATCGAAAACCTGCTTTATGCCGTTGGCAAAAGTCTTGTTGTAATAGATGATCTCTGACTCTTTCTGCAAGGCCACCATGTCAATGATTCCCGCTGCCATTGTAGACTTGCCTGTGCGCCTGGAA
>Ga0326513_10000645_pt1 | contig 29707 bp, 48 predicted proteins | sample 2_2465_0518_D_FD_203654 | JGI IMG/M metagenome (GOLD analysis project Ga0326513, IMG submission 203654) | Bovine rumen microbial communities from UC Davis, California, United States - 2_2465_0518 | ecosystem: Host-associated > Mammals > Digestive system > Stomach > Rumen | place: USA...
AAATAGACAGGCTGCGCACCGCCGCGCAGACCTATCGCAGACTCGGCAACCACTCGGCAGAGAGCATGCTTCTCGACGCCGCTGACACCATCTGGAAGCTACGTGACGATTTGCAGCGGGCGAACGCAGACAACGCCAAGCTGCGGGAGCTGGTTGAGGACATGCATGCTGCGCTCCAAGCATTTTGCGATGCGCAGGACGTGCACGGGGACAACTGTCCGCTGTGGGTCGAGAGGACTGACGATTGTGAGCTGCGCGGCATCGAGCGCCGCATGCGCGAGCTGGGGGTGGACGAATGAGCGAACTCGAACCTACTCTAACCTACTCGAACCCCACCGCGACCGTCAAGCTGCTGCCCTGCCCGTTCTGCGGAGGGGATGCCGAGATATACGACTTCAAGGACGGTCGCTACCTCGTTGAGTGCAGCAACACGAGTTGCGACGTGTACCCGTGCACGAGCATCCATTACGACAAGGAGGACGCCATCGCCGCATGGAACAGGAGGGCCGACCATGACTAGCGCGACCGATATTCTGCGCCGCATGCTGGACGAGTGCGGGGTGGAGTACGACACCGACGATGAGGACGGCTGCGAGTTCACCGAATGGGTGGCAAACGGACTCGAATGGGAAGCAGACAGTCGCGGCGAGCTGGTTAGCCTGATGCCCGTGATGCTCATAACACCCGAACAGGCCATTGCCGCCACGCTGGGTTCGTGCAACTGTTCGGACAACTGCACGAACGGCGAACGAACGGAGACGTGCGAAGCAGACGAGACGGACTTGATACCGTTCGTCCGCGCAGATAGCGATGACTTTAAAGTTGACTACATACACGTCATGGAGTGCACCGAATGCGGACACGTGTACGAGCACGTCAACGGCGACTACGAGTTCTGCCCACGCTGTGGGAGAAAGAGAAGGGACGTTGAAGAATGAGCATTACGGACGAGCAGCCCTTCTGGCACATGATGGCCGACGAGGAGTCGAGCGACGAGAAAGGAAAGTACCTGCTCATCGGAATGCGCGGGGCGATGTACCTAGCGAATGGCTTCCACACTCGGGAGCGCAGTCAGCGCAAGAGCTTCTACATCCCGAACAACCGCAGAGGATACATGGGTTTCGACAAGGTCGAGGCGTGGGCCGTAGTGCCCGAAATGGAGGAGGACGCATGAGCATCACGGACGAGCTGAGGAAATGGCTAAAGTCGCTGTACACGCCCAACAGCACGACGGTGAAAGACGAGGGCGAGCGCATCGCCGACCGCATCGACGCGGAGCACGAGAAGGCAATGAGTAGGGCGGGACAACTGCTTGCTGATGCGGAGAAAGACCGCGATTACAACTATGCCAACTGGCAGGACTGCAAGCAGAAGGTGCTGCAAGGCAACATCACGTTTGACGAACTCAACGCAAAGATAGAGCACCTTGAGGACGAGCTGGCGCATTGCATGGACGCTGACAACGTGCCCGTCTCCATCGGGGACCGTATGGAGTGGGTTCGCTACAAGGACGATGACCCGACCATCGTGCGCACCGTCAGTGGCATAGGCAACAGCGTGTTCTTCGCATGGAGCGATGAGCAGGGCCGTTACGCGCAGTACAAGGCCAATGCCTACCGCCACTACCACGCCCCGACCGTCGAGGACGTGTTGACGGAGTTCGGCATCGACTGGGAGCACGAGAGCGACTGCGAGGACAGGGCCGCGCTGCTCAAGGAGTACGCAACCAAGCTGCAACTCAAGGAGGACGAATGAACGACTGCGAGAAGGTCTTGACCTACGAAGAAGCCAAGCAAATGTGCATGAAGGCGTTTGACGGCGGAGCCACCTACGGCAGTGAGTCGATGCGATATGGGGTCAACGCGAGGGCATATGACTGGGACCACTGGCTCAAGAAGAACGAGTGCCTGTTCAAGCCAAAGCCCACCGTCGAGGACGTGCTGCGGGAGTTCGCGTATGGGCTGGGCGTTCCAGTTGCCGATAGCTACGTCGCCGCCACCGCCGCCAAGCTGCGGCTGGCAGAGGAGGACGCATGAGCAACTTCTACCTTTGTGACTACTGCGCCGCCCATCACTGGGCTACCGAGGATGGCCTGTTCGTCTGCGAGAGCCGACCGTCCCAGCTTGAGAAGGTCGTGATGCTAGACCACAACGGCAGGGGCAGCATCCGCTACCGCAATCCAGAGGATGTGTGCAGGGACTACAAGCCAAGGGAGGACGCATGATTCCGTTCATCTGCGGATTCGTAATTTGTGGCATGTTCGGTGTGACCGTGACGTGCCTGATGGTTGCTGGAGGTTAGGTATGGGCATCAAGAAGGCCGAGGTTCCGAACGTTGACTACAAGCACGCCAACAGGAACCTCAATGACATTCGGGAGTTCATCGAGTCCGGCTGGGACAGTGCCGAGGTCGATCTGGATGGGCGCAAGGCAGTCAACGTTGACGTGTCGCTGAGGGTTGCCATGAGGCGCAACGGCATCGAGGGCGTCAGGGTCATGAAGCGCGGCGAGCACGTGTACCTCAAGAGGGTGAGCGCATGAGCGAGCTACTGCCCTGTCCGTTCTGCGGCAAGAGCGTTGCCGTGGTAATTGACGACTACGGCGAGTGCCTAGAGCGTTGGGGAGACGAGTTCGATGAGTCTGGCCTAGAGGCAACCGACTACAAGGCCGTCGTGTGCAGCTTCTCGGATGGCGGGTGTGGCGCGTCAGGCGGCTGGCGAAAGACCGAGGAAGAGGCCGTGGAGGCATGGAATCGGAGGGCCCATGACTGATGACGAGCTTGCAACCCTAAAGGAGCTTTACGCTGGCTCGATGCCATTGGCAGAGATCGCAAGGCATATGGGCTACAGCAAGGCGACCATCCAGTGCTTCATCACGGAGCACCGAGACATGTTCCCACACCGAAAGAAGCGCGTGCCACCGAGGGTGCGGGAGATGTGGGTGGCGAGGATCAAGGCCGGAAGGGTAACCCAGCGACAGGCGGCTAAGGCGTTGGGCGTAAGCCCAGTGACTATCGCTAGGTGGGTGAAGTCATGGAGCTGAGAATCATAGACAAGGTGAAGGACTGCCCTCCGTGCCCGTACCTTGAGCTTCGGTTCGACTACGAAACAGGCATGTCTATAGGCAGGGAGTGGGAGAAGCAGACATGGGTTGCCCGTTGCATCCATGAGAGGGCATGCGGTCGCAAAGGGGGTAAGAACGATGGGTGACGAGAACTTCACCCCCGCAACTGGGGGCTTTCTTCTCAGGGCATCGGATGATGGGGGCTGGGAGAACCTTGGCTACATCGGCGAGGTTGGAATCACCATCACTGACAGCGACGATATTGATGTTTGGCAGGGCAGGCTGGCCGAGCTGAACCAGACCGTCAGCATTGCGGTCAAGCCCCAATGGTGGTCTTTGAACAGGCTCTACAAGCTCGTCACTGGCCGCTACATGTACACCGTGCCGAGGCTCAGGCGTTGGAACAAGGGGCATGGGAGGGGCTGTAATGCTGGTCGCAATCGACATCCCCGACATTGATGAGCTGCCAACCTCGTGTAGAGAGTGTCCGCTTGCCATCTGGGGAGAGTGGCATGACCACTGCGCGGTCACTGACAAGAGCGTGACAGAGCACATCATCGATGAGACGAAGCCGGATTGGTGCTCGATGCACGACGTTGGAATGATAGGGGAGAGTTAGTGGAAGACGTAAAGGTAGAAATTCTCAGGCATCCCACCGATGAGGACTGGGAGCGTTGCAAGATGCTCGCCATGAGCACCATCGGCAGGGAGTGGTCTGGCACCGTAAGCAACACGTGGAAGCACAAGATTCTCAAGTCGGGGCACAGCCCGATTCGAACGCTGATGTTCACGATAAGGATGGAGATACCCTACTGGGTCTCAGTCCACTTCTGCCGCCACAAGTACGGCGTGGAGCACTACGTCACCTCACAGAGGAACGACCGTCAGGACTCCTACGACCGCAACAATGCACCGCAGGATGCCATGGTCACCCACGTGATGGACGTGAACGCGCAGGAGCTCATCCAGATTGCCCGCATGCGCCTCTGCGGTCAGGCGTCGGAGGAGACTAGGAGGGCCATGTACGAGGTGTGCAAGGCCGTCTTGAGGGAGAACCCAGAGTTCAGGCCGTTCTTGGTGCCGAAGTGCAGGGTTGGGGAGCTTGGGTTCTACTGCAACGAGTTCCGTCCGTGCGGGAACCCTGGCAAGTACATCCCGTAAGCCTATGCGTAGGCATAACTGTAGGTGGGGCCATCCGAGATGGTGGCCCTCTCTGATTGGAGGAACATGCAAATCAACGTACAGCTTGACGAGGGCGCTTATCTCCCAGAGCGTGCGCACCCGACAGATGCGGGGGCAGACCTCCGCACGCCGATAGACCTCATGCTCTACGGCCACAGCTCGTTCAGCGTTGACACTGGCGTGCACATCGAGCTTCCGCACGGGTACTACGCCCGCGTCGCATCAAAGAGCGGCCTCAACGTCAAGCACGACATCATCAGCGAGGGGGTCATTGACGAGGGCTATTCGGGCTCAATCGTCGTGCGACTGCACAACCTCAGCAAGAACCCGCACCATTTCGCAAAGGGAGACAAGATCAGCCAGCTCATCATCGAGCCCGTCGAGTACGCATCCTTCTGGCAGGTCGAGAGCGTCGAGGGCGGCGAGCGTGGCGCAAACGGGTTCGGCTCAAGCGGAATCTAAGCAATGCCGCGACCGAACGCATCGAAGCGCAAGAGGCACGCATGGAAGATGGCCCGAAAGGAGCGGATGGAGCGCATGGAGGCCGTGTCGGGCAAGATGCCGTTCGGCACCAGACGCATGTGCTACCGCAAGCGCAGGTTCCACTCCGAGCTCGACGCAAGGCTCAAGGCCATGGAGATAGAGCAGCGCAGGAGCGTGCGCCTCGGCGTATACAAATGCCCGCTGTGCAAGGGTTGGCACCTCACGTCGAAGTATGAGCAAAACCTGTAGCAATGAGGGCGAATGTCAGGTGTTTGCGCAGGTACGCATATGCGCATGTGATAATGAGCCATGCACATCCGACGTTTGGGAGCCTATGGGTTGGAGAGAGTTCCTAGAGCTTGCGCGAGAGTCAGTGGGCCGCATAGAGGCCCTGACCTTCCAGATAGAGAGCGGCGGGGACGACCGCAAGGCGTCGGGCGTCTCCGTGAGCGGAGGGGGAACGTCCAACCCGACAGAGTCCGAGGCTCTCAGGCGCATGCTCCTCATGCCGAGGCTAGAGGAGCGCAGGGACTTCCACATAGACCGCGTGGGCAAGGCACTGGCGGCTATACAGTCCGTGAGGGACGGCCTCGGAGACACCGAGGGCGAGATACTTGAGATGTTCTACATCGACGGGTTCCTGTCTGGGGAGATCGCTGGCGAGCTTGACCTCACCGTTGACGGCGTATTCTACCGCAAGCGCAAGGCGCTCAAGTGGATGGACGAGAACCTGCCGATGCCAGAGTAAATCAGGAGAGACAATTGAATAGAGAACAGGTCGTGTGCTCCGACTGCTTGGAGCACATGCGAACCATGCCTGACAACAGCGTGGACGCCATTGTTACCGACCCGCCCTATGGCCTTGCGTTTATGGGTGCGAAGTGGGACAGCTTCAATGGCGGCAGTGGAAATCAGACGATCAGCGAGCGTCAGGCTGAGGGCAAGCGCTATGCGGACGAGAACAAGGGCGCTCCGCGCTACGCCAACAGCCACGGCAAGAAGGTCACGCAGGGGGAGATGGTCGCGTTCCAAGCTGCCATGACCCCCATCTTCGAGGAGGCTCTGCGCGTCGCGAAACCAGGGGCGCACCTGCTCTGCTTCGGTGGCACGAGGACGTTTCACCGCATGGCTTGTGCCATCGAGGACGCGGGCTGGGAGATACGCGACTGCATCATGTGGGTGTACGGATGTTTGGATGAAGATACAGAAGTCCTGGTAGACGGCGAGTTTGTGCGGTATAATAAAGCCAAGAAAGGTAGTCTCGCATTAGGATACGACATTGAACGAGGAACTTTCTCTTGGCAACGGATTGAGGATACGTACCTGTACGACTACGACGATACCGCCTACGCAATTCAATCAGATTCTACAGACCAGCTCGTGTCCCGAAACCATCGCTGCATCGTTGAACGAGGCGGAGTGGAGCAATTCGCTTTCGCAGAACAAGTTGCACAGGAACGCGAAGCGAGCGTACCCGTATTGGAAGGTCTGCACGGTCTGCTCGACCGTCTACCCCTGCCTGACGAGAGAGCAGGCGACGCGAAGCAAGACGTGCTCGAAGGAATGCTCTGCGGAGATTCAGCGGACGCGCCCGAGGAAGCACAAGGTTCACGATCCGAACAAAACCTGCCCAGTGTGCGGAAAGAGGTTCTATGTGCCTCCCGCATGGCAGAGGAAAGCAAAGACGAACTATTGCTCGGCGAGTTGCAGGAGCAAGGCGGAGTGCGCTCCGAGATTGCAGGCGCACAACAGGGAGAACCCAACGCCAATGTCCGAGGAACGGAAGCAGGTGCTCAGGGAGCAAATGACTGGCCCGCAGAACCCTGCATGGAAGGGCGGCGTGACGTATCGCAAGCGCCACGGGAACTACGTGAGCGTGAGGTACGTTCGATGCCCCAAGGAGTTCGAGTCGATGGCTCGCAAGGACGGGTACGTGATGGAGCATCGGCTTGTTGTGGCGAAGGCGATAGGCAGGCCGCTCGCTCGGGCAGAGGCCGTGCATCACATCAACCACGATCCGCTGGACAACAGACCCGAGAACCTGATGCTGTTCCCGACGAACAAGGCGCACAAACTCTACGAAGCGTATGGGGAGCCAAAACCACTCTGGCAAGGGTGACGCCCGTACACTACGAGGGCAAGATGTGGTGCATCAAGGTAGCCACGGGTGCTTTCGTGGCGCGTAGGCACGGCAAGATATTCATTACGGGCAACTCGGGCTTCCCGAAAAGCATGGACGTGGCGAAGGCAATCGACAAGCACCTCGGAGCGAAGCGCGAGGTCGTCGGCAAGCGGCCAGACCATGTCATATCGAAGAAGTGGCGCGAGGCGGAAGGCCGCTCGGACCTACCGACTTCGATGCTCGACATAACCGCTCCTGCGACAGACGAGGCTAAGCAGTGGGACGGCTGGGGAACGTGCCTCAAACCCGCATGGGAGCCTATCATCGTGGCCCGTAAGCCCTTGGACGGCACCGTTGCGAACAATGTCCTGAAATGGGGCGTCGGTGCCATGAACATCGACGCCTGTAGGGTACCGACCGACGACAAGCTCGGCGGAGGCATGCGTGCTGGCGGAGCCGAGGGCGTCTGGGACAGACCATTCATGCACGACGAGCAGGCTCAGGCGGCTTTCGTTGAGCGCAAGAAGGCCAACGTCGCAAAGAGCGAGAGCCTCGGGCGCTTCCCCGCGAACCTAGTCCACGACGGCTCGCAGATGGTGCTCGACCTGTTCCCGCAGAGCAAGGGGCAGCTCGCCGACAGGAAGGCGCAGGCGAAAAGCTCGGTGAACTGCTACGGTGACTACGGCACCGACTCCGAGTTCAAGAAGCGCGGCGACTCCGGCAGCGCAGCCCGCTTCTTCTACTGCGCCAAGGCGAGCAAGAAGGATAGGAATTACGGCTGTGAAAGGCTTCTGACATGGGCGGAACGCGACCAAGAACTGACCCAACTACTCGAACAGGCATCAAGCCTACTCGCAAGGGACATATCAGAGTCTATGATGCTGAATCTGGTAGAGCAAGGATGCAGCACATCATTGTTTGGGAACGAGAGCACGGTCCTATCCCAAGAGGAATGCAGATTCATCACATCAACGGTAATCCCGCTGATAACCGCATCGAAAACCTGCAGCTCGTCACCCCGCTCGAACACAAGCGAATCCATTCTGGATGCTATCAGGACGAGCGAGGAGTCTGGTATAAGCCTTGCCCGACTTGCGGACAAGTCAAGCCAATCGAGACAGGATTCTACAAGCGGCGGGACGGATACTGCTACCAGTGCCGTGAGTGCGCTATTCGGCGTTCTATCAGAGATAAGAGGGCGCGCAAGGGTCGGTAATTTTCACTGTACCGTCAAGCCAACCGAGCTGATGAAATGGCTAGTCAAGCTCGTCACCCCAGAGGGGGGAGTGGTGCTTGACCCGTTCGCTGGCAGCGGCACAACTCTCGTCGCATGCAAGATGCTCGGCAGGGATTGCATCGGCATAGAGCGCGAGCCAGAGTACGTAGAGATAATCAAGCGTAGGTTGGAGACGACATGAAGCCACGGGATGCCGTGGTGAAAATCCACCACAAGAGGAAATACCCATACGCCATGTCCTGCGACGGCAACACGCCCATATACGAGACCGTCGAGGAAATCGAGCTGGTCAACGCAAGGGTGTGGCCCGTGTCCATGGGGCCAGACGAAATGCTCGTGGAGTACGAGGACGGAATGCTGGGAGCCGTAAAGCTAAAAGACATACGCTTGGGAAATCGCGCGTGACGGAAATGCCCCGACTCTCCATCGTGAGGGTCGGGGCTTTTTTTGTCTGGAAAATGAAATCGTCGGCGAGGAAATCACGCAGACGAAATCACTCATGAATGAAATCGCGCCATGAAAATGCCTATGAAATCAAAATCGCCAAAGCATAGGCACCAATGGAAATCGAAATTGCCGCAGTGGAAATCAAAATCAAAATCATTGCCATGCAGAACAAATCTAAATCGAAATCGCGCATTGGTGGAAGCAAATAAAAAATCGCCCCCGCGTCGGCAGGGGCGAAATCAAATCACATCTGCAAGTCGGGGTCAGACCTGCGGTAGAAGCTGCTGGTCGCCTCGCGCTGGGCATCCTCCGCGTCTGGGTCCTCCCATCGGAAGGTGACATCGTACCCTAGCTGCGTGAGCGACTCCGCCACGGCCCTAGACACGGCGTTGGACGTGCCAACCTGCATGTCGCTCTTGCCGCGCATGCCGTTGCGGTGCCAAGGGATCACGATGGGCTCGCCCTCAACGCGACGGTCTACGGCATCCTGCAGGGACTTGCTCACGAGCTTGCAGTGACGCTCGTACTGGCGATCGATGAACCTCCATGCCTCCGGCGACGGCGGGAAGTAGTTCGGGTTCTCCCAACGCTTCACGGTGTTCACCGCAACGTCCAGCTCGCCAGCCACGTCGTAGAGGGATATGCCGCACATCTCACGCTTCGCGCGGAACTCCGCGACGCTCCTGTCCGCGTATGGTGCGTAGTCGATCCACCTTGCCATCTCTGTCTCCAATCCGCCGCTCCTGCGGCCATCGATTCTGGGCTAGTGCCCCGTTGGCGAAAGCATAGCACGTATCCGATGGATACGCAACGACATTCTGGGTCTTCGCGCGCGCATCATGACGGGATTCGGAGGCCGCTGGAAAAACGGCGAGATTCAGAACGGCTCGTGCGCGCATCATGACCGAATCCTTGGGCCGCTGAAAAAACGAGGCAGAGAGACTTCTCAGAACAGCTTGCGCGCGCATCATGACGAATTTTTCGGCTCGCTCAAGAAACGGCACAAGGAAAATTTGAGAACAGCTTGCGTGCGCATCATGACGGAATTTCCGAGCCGCTAAAAAAACTTTTATAGAACAGCTTGTGCGCGCATCATGACGGTTTTTCGGACTCGCTAAAAAAACGGCCCTATGGGGAGAATCCGCTGGTTAAGCGTTTAATGTTAACCGATTAACTAGGCCTCCTGGGGCTGCGGCTGGCCTCCGAGGGCCTCCGAGGCGGGGCGGCTGCCTGGGATTGTCGGCGGTGCGAGGCGTGCGCGGGGCGGTCTCTGTGACTCTGTGAGGGCTGTTTTCGGGGCGATATGGGCGGGCGTGGGCGTTTGGTCTGTATCGCGTTTTCGGCGGTAAATTCGGCCTCCTGTGGCCTCGTTTGCGTCGCGGGTCGGGCAGGCTGCAAGGGGTCCAAGCGGCTGCACGTTCTCGAGCTCGCGCACGTTCTCGAGCTCGCCAGGGTCGGGCGGGGCGGCTGCATGTGACTCGATGGGATCGGCCGGACTTCGAGCAAAAAAGAAGGGCCCCACTTGCGCGGGGCCCAAACTGGCAAAGATGTAACTGGTTTACTCTCGCGTGCCATACCAAAAGGCGGCGACAATCAATGAAAGAATCCAAAGAAACGGGGACAAAAGGAAAAGAAGAAAAAAGAAGACGGCCATAGTTACGCCTCCTGTCGTGCCATACGGGCGCAATAATGAAACTCGTCATTATCGAGCGTCCGGCCATTGATGCTTACAATCTCGCTCACGATGTCGCCCCACTGGCGGGCGTCTGCTATGGCGTGACGTACTGCCCACAAAAGGCGGGCGTACTTCTCGCGGGGCTGGGGGTCGTCGGTAAAAACGCTTGCATGGCTCGCGCGGCCTGCGTAGATGATCTTAGTCATGGCGTGGGCTCCTCTCTAGGCTGTGGTGTGCTCGCGTCCCCAACTGGCGCCGCTGGTATCAGTGATGGCGTAATAGTGAGTTCCGCTCGGTGTCGTGATGGTGCAATAGGCGCCTGGGCTTAGGCGTGTGGCAACCTCTAGTAATGCGTGCTCTAGGTTGCGGGGCTCGTCGGTCACGGTGCCGCACAACTCCACATAACGATATTTCGCAAGGTCGTCGCGGTCGCGCATGCGGGCCACAATCGAAAAACCATTGACGGGGCGCGCGGCCTTCTCGACTTCCGCGCGGTTGCTGACTGCGTCGCAAACGTAGTGCATGCGATCCAGGGTGATGTCTTGCCCAAAATAGCGATACTGGCGGCTGCTGGTGGGCTTATTGCTGTTGCGTGCCATAATCTAGGCTCCTTCCTGCGGCTCTTGCCGCTCCTTGTGCGTGCTACCTATTAGCGCGCTATGTCGGAGGCTAGGCGGTTCTAGCCTCCTCGATAGCGGGTTAGCGGGTGGCTAGTATGGCGTCGATGCGCTCGCGGGCTGCTGGTGCAAACTGTGACGGGCTATCATTGATTGCGCTGCGCACGGTGCGCAATAGGTCCATATCAAGGCGTGCGAGGTCGTCAACGTCCTGCGCGGGCGGGATCGTGGCGGGGTGCTGCCTGTAGTAGTCGAGCGTGTAGGCGTCGCGGCCTGGGGTGCCGTAGGGGTAAACGGTGCCGGTGCCGGGCTCGTATATGTATCGGTCACCAAACTGGTCAACCATTGCGAGGGCGCGCGCCTGCTTCGCGGTGATGGCTTCGCAGATGGGGCGGGGGTTCATCTGGTAGTCGTAGCGCTCTCCATACTTGAGGAAAAACGCGCGGGCGCTCTTGCTGTCGAAACGGTAGACGGTGATGCGCTCGGGCATTCCGTAGGCTGCTTGTTCGGTGCGGGTGGCATAGTACTTCATTGCTGTGTTCTCCTTCTCTGCCGCTCCTGCGGCGTCTCCTGGCTGGTGCTAGACGGTGAAAAGGTCGTAAGCGGGGCGGGCGGTCTGGACGGGGTAGCCGTGGGCGGTGGCCTGTTCTGCACACCAAGCGCGGGCGCTTTCGCGGCTGTCAAACGTGTGACGGGTCTGGTTGATGAGGCAAACGGCGTCAAACGTTGTCGGTTTCCAGATTTCGCCGACTGTGGCGACATAGGCAAACGTGCGACCTGGCTGCATCTGGTAGATGCAAGCGCCGAAACCTGGAGCGGCGGTCCACTGCTCGCCTGTGCTCGTGGTGCCATGCTCGCCGCTCGTGTAGGTGATGCTCTCGGCGGTCTCGCGGTAGTGCTGGCGGATGTCGCGGGCCTGCTCCATTACTGTCTTGCTCATGGGTAACGCTCCTTTCTGCGGCTGGTTGCCGCGTTTGCAGTGCCTACCAGCTAACGCGCGGGGCGCTGGGCCTCGTGCGCTAGCGGGTGGCGCTATGCCTTAGCTGCTGCGAGACACTCGGCGATATAATCGGCCTCGCTCATGCTTTCAATACGCGCGGCCTCTGCTGCAAACTCCGTTACGGTCTTCCATGCTTGCGCCATGCGCTCCTGCGCCTGCGGGGTGTTGATCGTCTCGTATCGCAGATTGTCGTAATAGTCTTTCGCTAGCTGCTCGATGGCGTCTTTTGCTGCATACTGGTTGAACGGGTGGCGGTAAATCTTCGTGAATGGGGCAGGGAAGTCCTTCACGGTGTAATAGCGCTCCGTATAGCCTGCCCACTTGCGCGCATGGTCTGCGGTGCTCTCGATGGTCACGGCCTCGGCGGGTATGTAAAGGATATAGCTGCATTCCCAACTATGCGAGGTCCTGACAAAGTGCGCGCGGGTCTCGCTGGGGTCGTGCTCCTTGCGGCTGTTCCAGACGATAGGCAAAGATATGACAAAACTGCTGTATGCCTTCATCTTGCGCGACAACTCGTATTCGCTGAGGTGCGCAACGGGTCCACCATAGATTACGATGTCGTAAAGCGTGTAAAATTTCGTCTGGGCCTCGTTGATGGCGGTGACGTGATAGTTTCGATAATCAAACGTCACGGGTTGGGGTTTCGGGGTCTTCATGGCTGGTGTTCCTTCCTGCTGCTGGTCGCTGCTTCTGTGGGCCCTATTTGCGCGGGGCCCTCCGCGCCGTGGCCGTTACGCCTCGATGCTTACAAGCTGCAAGGTGTTGCGGTCGTAGTAGTAAACGGCCAAATGGCGCGGGCCCTCGGGATAGTCGCTCTGCATGCTCTCTACCTTGTAGCAGTCGCGTACATTGCCGCTGTGGTCGGTGATGAGGTAAAACACGCTCACGTCAATGTCGCGCATGGTCTGCCGATGGTAGCGCATGGATTCACGGCTAAAGAAACAATCTTCCGGCCTGCGCTCCTTCATGATGCGCTTAAACTCGCTGGTCGGGATGCGGTGCGGGGTGGTCTCGCGGTTGTAAAGGCGTTCAAACGCCTGTGCAAACATATGGCGATAACGCTTGTATACGTCATCATTGCTGTAGCGCGCGGCCTCCTCGGGGGTCTCGTCCATCCATGCGGCTACGGCCTTACGCTGTGCGTAGTAGTCACAATCGAAACAACCTGCAGACACTGCGAGGTATGCGACCCAGTAGGGCGTATCTGCCGTGATGAAACCATACCTTCCGGCGTCGCGGTACTTCTTTGCGAGGCCGATACCGTGAACGGGATAGCCGCTTTCGGTCTGGTCGGACTGGTAACGCATTTCGTCGCGCATGATCCTAAAAGCCCACGATACGGGGCGCATGGTGTCGGGGTCGTCGTAGTTGTCGCGGCGGTTGTCGAGCTCTTCGAGCACGTAGGCCTCAACGGCTCGCCTGGTCTCTTTGCTGTTGCTCTTGCGCATGTCTTGCGCTCCTCTCTGCGGCTGCTGCCGCTTGTCCTTGGGGGCTACTGCTCCCTAGGGATATAGTATCACGTGCCTAACGGGTACGCAATAGAAACGGGCGGATTACTTCCCAACTTTGCCGGTATACTCCTGCGTTCCGTCCTCGTAGTCACGCCACCACGGGCGGCTAAAATGGCGGTCGCCGTCCGACCAACTGCGCCAGACTACGGCGGCGGGACTAAACGCGCCGGGGAACATTTCGCGCGCCTGCTTGCTGGAAACGGCTGTCATTATGGTTTTGTTGCCGTATAGCGGGCCTTCCTGCTCGGTCTGGGCGTTTACTCGCTCGATGTCCTCGGCGCGCTGCTTGGCGGTGTCGTAGCGGTAAAGGGTCGCGCGGTTGATCGCCTTGGGGTTAAAGATGTTGGCGGGGTGAAATACTGCATAGTAATGGCGTTTCATGGTCTTTGCTCCTTTCTTGAGAGTGTCCAGCGGGACGGGCGCGCGGGCTGGTGGCTCGCGTGCCCTACTCGGCGGGCGCTCTGCTAGACGCTTGCAAACGGGATGATGGAAACGGGCTCGCGGTTGCTCCTCCATGCGTTGCGACTGCCATAAATGACTAGTGCGGCGGCGGGGTCTCCCATGCGTCGAACCTGGATGAATACGCCGAAACACTCGCGCATTTCATCGTCGATTGCCTCCATTGCTGCTAGGCTCGCGTTGCTGTGGTCGTGATCGTGAAAGTAACGCTTGTAAGCCTTCGCGGCCTTCTTGGCGTAGTCCCCAAAAGTCATGTTCTTGACTTCCTTCCTGTGGCTGTTGCCGCTTCGCTGCTGGCGGCTATGCGCGGCGCTCGTACTCCTGCATGAATGCGCGCGGGGTGGTCTTGAAGATGGTAAAAACGACAAATGCAAGATCGTTCATGCTTACCGCGTTAGCGCTGGCTCCGTAGTGGTTCCACTTGATATAGCCGCCATGGATGCCGATGTTTTCCCAAAAAAACGGATACGACACGTTGTTGACCTGGTGCCCATATACGGCGCCGTTCTTGAGGTCCTCGAGGAGCTCGCGCAATGCGTCTGGGTCGCTCTCGTGGGCTGCAACAACTTTCCGCATAAGCTCGACGGCGTCGTAATGCACCGGCGCGGGCTTCTCGCCTCCTTCCTCCTGTGCGAGGAATACGAGGCGGGCGGACTTTGCCATATACGGCGGCGTGGGCTCTCCGATGGCCTCGGCGTATGCTTTGATGAGATTTTCGGCGGTCTTCATGTCTGGGGCTCCTTGCCTCTTCGATGGGTGCGGCCACTTTTGCGCGGGCCGCTTGCGCTGGTTGCCTAGATGGCGGCGTACTCGTAAAGCTCGTGACGCTCGGCGATGGCTGCGAGGTCCTCACCAAAAGCGGACCAAACTCGCGCGCCGTCTGCTGTGTAGCGGGTGGCCTCGGCCTCGATGGCTTCGACGTCGTAGGCGTTGGGGTCTCCGAGGTATGCGAGGAGCTCATGACGCTGATAAATGGGGGCGGCTGCTGCTTCTGCGCGGGCTCGGTCTGCGATGGCCTCGACCATTTGCGCAACGGTTGCGCGGTCGTCGTCGGTGACTTGGTAGGGGAGGAGGTAGCCAAACGCCTCCGCTGCGATCTTCCGCGCTGCGCGGGTCTCGGGGTCGTCCTTGGCGGGGCGCTCGCCGATGGCCTCGGCGTATGCGTCCATAAATGCGTAAAACGCGCGGTTGGCTGCTTCGCTGCGGGCCTTCTTGGTTTCGTAGGTGCTCATGTTCTCGACTCCTTCCGTTGGCTTTCGCCTCGTGTGGCTGCGACTGGTTGCCGCTTGTGTCCAATATATAAGTGCCCATTGGTAACGTCAAGTCCTTTTTTCGGTATGGCGTCGTGGTTCTTCCGTGGGTGGCGTGGCTAGGCTTCTGTCTTCGGTGCTCGGCCTGCTGGGGCTCGGCGTCTGCTAGGCGTCGGGCCTCTTTCCATGTCTAGGCTTCTGCAGGGCTCTCACGCTTCGCGGCTGGGCCTCGCGTCTGTCTGTCTAGGCTCCTCGGTTGCGTGGCTTCTGTGGCCTCTGGTAGGCGTCTGCGCTGGTCTCCTCCTGCTTCGGCTGGTCTCCTGGTTGGCTGCTTCTGTGGCGTCTGCTGGTCTCCTGGTTGTTCTCCTGGTTGCAAGGTGCGCGGCGTGATGGATCGGGGCGGGCTGGATAGTCTCTCATTCGAGCGGGGCGGGCGGTCTGCTGACTACGTTCCCGCTTCTTTAGCTTCTGTTGGCTGGTTGCTCTCCGCTTCTGTACTTGCTGCTGTCGCTGCCTCGCCTCGGTAGGTCTTCGAGGCGGGCGGGCTGATTCTCTTCTGTGCTTCGAGCTCGCTACCCTTCGAGCGGGGCGGGCTGGTCTTCGCTTGCTTCTTGTGGTGGCTTCGGTCGCGTCGCTATGATCGGCGATTCATTCAAGCTCGCCTCGATGTGTTGGGCGGTCTTCGCTTCGCTGCAGTCTGCTCACGGGCTCCGGCTGCTGGGCTCTCCTGTCTCCGTCTCCTGTCGTTTGCGTGGCTGCTCTCCTGTCCTTGTCTGCCTGTCCTTGTCTGCCTGTCCTCCTCGCCTCGACTGCGCGCGCCTCGCCTCCTCGCCTCCTCCGCTCGCCTCGGCTGGCTGGCTCGGCTGGCGTTAGCCTTGCCTTACTCTCGACTGTTAGGCGGGGGTAACTCCCCGAGGTTAAGCGATTAACGTTAAACGGTTAACGAAGGCTCCCCCCGGCCCTCGCGGAGCCGCAAGCGGCTGGGGAACGGCGGGGGGCAGATAGGAGTTTGCGTGAGACCACCCCTAAAAGCACTTTAGCGTGCTAAAGTGGAGGGGATTTCAATACCACTTTTCCGCAGTGTTGAGGGGGTTCGTGGGCAGCTATCACGCACCGCAGCCATGGCAGCGCAGGTTCTACAGGTCAAAGGGCTGGCAGGAGTGCCGCAGGGTGGTCTGGGAGCGTCAGAACGGCCTCTGTGCCGACTGCATGAGCCGTGGGGAGTTCACGCCCATAGACGAGGTGCATCACCTCACACCATTGACCGAGCTGAACGTCGGGAACCCCAAGATTAGCCTCGACCCAGACAACTGCGTGGGTCTGTGCCGCAACTGCCACAACAGGCGGCACGAGAAGGGCTTCAAGACCGAGCCAACTAGGGTCTGGTTCGATGAGCAGGGCAGGCCCATGAGGAAGGGAGTCGAATGGTAGGTGAGCTCGTTCTCATGCCGGAGGCGAGGCCAGCAATCGCAACGGTGAAGACGCCCGTGTTCGATGAGGGTGGGTACGTCACGCACTACGAGATGAGGGAGCTCGTCTGTGCCGTGCATACCGTCCAGACGGGCAAGGGCGGCTGGGTGTGCGAGTTGGAGGACGGCACGGTTTCCATCGTGCCCTTCGAGAAGGTGAGGTTTGTCGATGGCGAAGAGTGAGACCTACAAGAAGGAGGTCATACGCGAGTCCGAGGCCTATCAGGCCATGGTGAGGACTGGCCGCTATGACCTCGCAGACCCAACCATCGAGTCAACCATCTGCCAGTACGCATGGCTCGATGACAAGATCGAGGAGTGCCGCCGCATCCTAGACACCGAGGGCCTTATGGTCGATGGGCTGCACGGCAAGATTCAGAACCCCGCGCAGGGCTCCATCAAGGCGTACATGGGCATGCAGGGCGAGGCGTTGCGCCAGTTGAAGCAGCTCAGCACCACGGCCCCAGAGAAGGGCGACGACCTCGATGACTTCCTCAAGGGGGCATAACATGAGGTACTTCGGCAACGTCCTGTACCTCTGTGACGGCAAGGCGTGCGACAACCCCACCCACTGCCACCACAACGGCACGGGGGAGTGCCGACACACGCTGCAGTGGCAGCACGCGCTGCATCCCGACATCGACCTCAAGGACTTCGTCTCAAGGCCTAGCAGGATGGAGGGCAAGGTAGACCTCTGGGAGCCCTATGACTAGCGCGTACCACGAGTACATAGCGGACGTTCTCGCGGGGGCGTTCGTCACCTCTGGCAAGATTAAGAAGCTGTGCGCCAAGCTCAAGGCCCGTGGTGACACCTACAAGCGTTGGCACTACGAGCAGGCTAGGGCAGACCACGCCATCAGCTTCATTGAGGCGTTCTGCTGCCAGACCGCAGGCGAGATTGGCAAGAAGCTGCGTCTGCAGCCGTTCCAGAAGTTCCTCGTCTCTGCCGTCTTTGGTTGGATTGACGATGATGGGTACCGCGAGTTCCAAGAGGTATTGGTGGTGATCGGCCGCAAGGCCGGAAAACTACCCTCTGTGCGGCCATCATGCAGTACTTGATGGTCGCAGACGGCGAGTACGGCCCCCAGATTTACACCATGGCATGCACGGACTCACAGGCCGCTCTGTGCTTTGGCGGCGCGAAGAAGATGATGCGCCAGTCACCAGCTCTGGGAAGGCGAGAGCGCATGGGCCTCGTGCCAGAGCGTAGGCGGCAGGGCATCCTGCACGAGGCGAACGACGGCTACATAACCACGCTCACCATGAACACGGAGCTCGACGGCCTCGACGTTCACGGCGCGGTGTGCGACGAGATTGCGGCTTGGAAGTCCGATGGCCCGTACAACGACGTAAAGCAAGGCATGTCTGCACGCCGACAGCCGCTCATGTTCGAGATTACGACCGCTGGCTTCGTGCGCAACTCCATCTACGACACCCAGTACGCCTACGCCTCAAGGTGGCTTGACGGGGAGATCGAGGACGACCGATTCATCCCGTTCATCTGGGAGCTCGACCGTGCGGACGACTGGATGCACGACGAGGAGTGCTGGTATAAGGCCAACCCCGGCCTTGGCACCATCAAGTCCATCGACACCCTCCGTGGGTTCGTCCAGCGTGCAATCAACGAGCCGACGTTCCGTCCCACCGTCCTCACCAAGGACTTCAACGTTCCGCAGAACAGCTCGACCGCGTGGCTCACGTGGGAGGAGTCTGGCAGCGACGAGCGTTTCGACTTCTGGGGCGCGGGGTTCCGCTACTGCATCATCGGCTTCGACTACGCGCAGTCCGTGGACTTGGCCGCTGCTCAGGTCTTGTGCATGCGCCCAGAGCGCAACGAGGATGGCACCATTAAGAGGGACACTGACGGCACCCCCATCTTCGACCCGCACATCTACGAGACGAGCATGTACTGGATGCCTGAGAGCAAGTTGGAGGCGCAGGAGAAGAAGGGCGACAAGGCCACCAAGGACCACGCCCCGTATCGCCTCTGGAAGGATCAGGGGCTTCTGAGGGTCGTGGCTGGCAACGTCGTGCCCACGTCCGTCCTAGCGGAGTTCATCAACGAGCTCAGGGACGAGCACGGCCTCTATACCTTCGCCATCGGCTACGACCCTTGGCACATCATCGGCAGCGACAGGGAGCTGCTTGAGCAGATGGTGGGCAGAGAGAGGTGCGAGGCCGTCATTCAGGGCGCGAAGACCCTCTCAGACCCCATGTACCGCATCCGTGCGGACTACCAGGAGGGCAGGTTCATAGACGATGCGCACCCCATCAACAGGTGGTGCCGCATGAACGTCATGGTCACCACGGACACGAACCTCAACATCCTGCCCGACAAGAAGGAGGGCAAGGGCGCGAACAAGATAGACGGCTTCATGGCAGAGCTCGACGCCTACATCGCGCTCCTTCGCCACGAGTCGGAGTACAAGGCCCTGCTCACGTAGTATTCACAACAATTCACACATTTTCACACGTATTGACATTTACAGACAAATGCGGTACAGTTGGTACGCTAGGATTAGTGTATGGGCCTCCGAAAGGGGGCCTTTTTTATGCCGGTCGGAGGTGGCGCACTTGGCGAACGACGGGCTCATTGCAAAGGTGCTCGGAAGGTTCCGCAGGCGGTCTACCGCAAGGGACGCCACCACGAGCTACTTCCGAACCCTCACGGAGTACAACCCAGCGTTCAGGACATGGCACGGCGGGGTCTACGAGATGGAGCTTACGAGGGCGTGCATACACGCCTTTGCCAGCTCTTGCTCCAAGGGCGAGCCGCACATCAAGGGCAACGGGAGGCCAGAGCTGGTCAAGGCCTTCGAGAGCTGGCCCAACCCGTACATGACGTGGCCGAGGTTCCTGTACAGGCTTGCCACTATCTACGAGGTGGACTGCACCGCGTTTGTCATCCCCACATACGACGAGCGCGGGTACACGAACGGCCTGTTCCCGTTGAAGCCCGACTACACGGAGCTCCTCGACGTGGACAACGAGATGTGGGTCAGGTTCACGCTGAGGACGGGCGAGCGCATGGCGTTCCCCGCGTCGGAGGTCTGCTGCATCTCCAAGTACCAGTACCTCAGCGACTACTTCGGCACGGCGAACAACCTGCAGGCCACCATGAGCCTTCTTGACAAGCAGGTTCAGGCGGAGAACAACGCCGTGGAGCTTGGCAGCAAGATCAAGTTCATCGGCAAGGTCGTGGGTCAGGTCGCGCCAGAGGACCAGAGGCGCAAGCGCGACGAGTTCTATGCAAGGAACTTCACGGACAACGACACCGTGCTCATGACCTACGACTCCACGTTTGCCGACATACAGCAGGTCAAGGCGAGCACGTACACCATCTCAACTGACGAGATGGAGCGCATCGACAAGCACGTGTTCGACTACTTCGGATGCAACGAGGCCATCCTGCAGAACAGCGCGGACGAGGCCAAGTGGGACTCCTACTACGAGGGCAAGGTCGAGACGTTCTTCCTGCACCTCTCCGAGGGCCTCACGCAGTCGTGCTTCTCTAGGCGCATGGTCACGCAGTCGGACGCCCCGAACCGCATCTGGTTCGGCTCCGACAGGCTGCAGTTCGTCTCCGCTGCCACCAAGCGAAACATCGTCCGAGACATGACCTCCTACGGAATCATGACCGTCAACGAGGGTAGGGCGATCCTAGACCTTCCCAAGCTCCCTGGCATGGACGTGTTCATGGTGCGCGGCGAGTTCTTCCAGATGGACATGAGCGGTCGCGTGGTGTTCGCGTCTGGTGGCCGCGAGGGGCTACCCACGCCAGACCCCGTGGACGACCCAGACTTCGACCTCGGCGGAGACGACCAGATTTACAACGACGCCGACGCCTATGGCGCGGTGGAAAAAGCAGACGTTTAGGAGACAGCATGCCCGCCAAACCGCACGAGAGACAATACAGGTCTCTGCTCTCTCCGCTTGCGCCCGTCTCCACGGGGGCCGAGAAGCGGTTCGAGAGCGACTACTACGTTGAGGGGTACGCTTCCACCTTCAACGACCCCTACATGCTCTACGAGTTCGACGGCGTCGAGTACTGGGAGATTATCGACCCTGACGCCTTCCGTGACTGCGACATGAGCGATGTCTTGTTCCAATTCAATCACAGCGGGCGTCCTTACGCTCGCATAAGCAATGGCACCCTCGTCGTGGAGCCACAGCTTCACGGCCTGTTCGTCGCTGCCGACCTTGGCAGCACCACGTCTTCTCGCAGCATGTACGAGGACATCGAGGCTGGCCTCATCACGCGCATGTCGTGGGGCTTCATGCCCGACTGGGACTCCATCGAGGACGTGTACGACGAGGAATCCCGCAAGTTCACTTCAACCATCCATCGGGTGAAGAAGATTTTTGATGTGGCTGGGGTGGACCACCCTGCCGACCCTAATACGGAACTGAGTGCGCGTTCCTACTTCGACGGAGCGATCAAGAGGATTGAGGCGGAGCGACTTCAAAGCGCACTTGAGGCCCAGAAGGCTGCTGAGCTTAGACGTAAGCGCATGGAGCTGAGGGCCAAGTCAATGCAACTTCGATAGCTAGGAGGATTCGGATGCTCATTTCCGAGTTCACCCCCATGGACGCGGTCTCGCTGCGCCGCATGGATGGCGAGGCCTACATGACCCGCCGCGCGGAGGTGCTTGAGCTCTCCGCCAACCTGCCCGAGGACGCAACCCTTGAGCAGATGGAGTCCCTCGACTCCGAGATGAACCTGTACAAGTCCGAGGACGAGCACCGCGCCAACATCGCGGCCCTGAACGCAGAGAAGCGTCAGCTCGTCATCGGCGGTGGCGGCAACACCGTCGAGTCCGTTGCCACCATGACCGTCAACGAGAACAAGATTGAGGAGGCACCCACCATGGATGCTCAGGCACGCTCCCTTGGCGAGCACTTTGTCAATTACGCCAAGCGCGAGGGACACGGCAAGTCCTTCCACCTCGTCGCTCCCGCCTACACCCGCGCCGCTACCGACACCCACGTGTCCCCGGCTGGCGACGAGCTCAAGGCCACCGCGACCACCTTCGACACCTCCATCGTGGAGGGCGTCCGCGAGTCCATGGGCGTTCTGAACCTGCTTGGCCGCGAGGTCATCGAGGGCAACACCCTCGTGTTCTTCACCGAGGCCGCTATGGAGGGCACCATTGCCAACTCCATCGCAGAGGGTGCCAAGAAGTCCCAGGTCCACTTCCCCGACCCGACCCCGACGACCGTGACCCTTGAGAAGATCGCGGCCTTCATCAAGGAGTCCGACGAGTTCATCGATGACTATGGCTTCCTCGCCTCCGCCATCAATGGCCGTCTGCTCTACGAGCTCAACCTCGTGCGCCAGAAGAAGGTCATCACCGACCTGCTTGGCACCTCCGGCATCCAGACCATCGGTGCCACCACAGCCGTCACCCGCGACGCCGTGGCCGTGGCCGACGAGATTGCCAACGCCATCGCCGACACCGTGACCTACTCTGGCCGTCCCGCCAACGCCATCGTCATGACCCCTGAGATTTGGAAGCTCCTGCGCATCGGCAAGAACGCCGACAAGGACTACTACGGTGGCGGCTACTTCTCCGCCCTGCACGGCAACAACATCTGGAACCTGCCCATCGTCCTCTCCAACCAGCTCACCGCCAACCACATCGTCGTCGGTGCGTTCGACACCTGCGCGTCCCTGGTCACCAAGGCCGAGGGCGTCACCGTCGAGGCCGTCAACACAAACGAGGACGACTTCGTGCGCAACCTGATGACCGTCCGTGCAGAGGTCCGCGAGAAGCTGGCCGTCCGCATCCCCGCTGGCTTCGTGGACATCACCGTGGCGGCTTAGTAATGCTGCGCACCTACAAGTGGCGCGGCGTGTTCTGGCGGTTCGAGGACGGCAAGGCACCAGAGGATGCCGTGCTGGTCGAAACCAAGAAGCCAGTCACGCCTGAGACGCCCAAGAGGCGTCGCGTCACAAAGGCAAAGCCAAAGGAATAGCAAGAGGGGGTGGCAACCATGTCCCTGTTCAATGACGTGAAGGCCGCTTTGAGAATCGGGCACAACGCGCTTGACGACCTCATCGGGAGGAACATCGTCGGGGCAATCGCCGACATGGAGAACAAGGGCGTGTCCGCAAGCTGGCTGGGCACGGACGCGATTGCCGCCCCCATCACCATCGATGACGTGGACGAGGACAAGCTGCCGAGCGCGGCGTTCGGCCCCATCGTCTCGTATGTCCTTGTGAACACCCTGCTCGACTTCGATGAGCGGGACGACTTCATGAGGATTTACGAGTCGCAGGTCTGCACGCTGCTCAACGGCCCGATGAACTCCGTGTACGAGACGGAGGGCTGATGCGCTGGGACTCCGTGATAATCCTCAGGGACGTTGTGACGAACTCCTACGTCGATGCTGACGGCAACGACGTTGAGGGCGAGCCCGTGGACACGCAAGTGTTCTGCAACGTCCGTCACATCGACATCAGCACGTGGGCAACGGCTGCTGCCGTGGGCCCAAAGCCGGAGTTGCAGGTCGAGGTTCGTTCCATCGACTACGCGGGCCAGACTCAGGCGGTGTTCGAGGGCTTGGAGTACGACCTCATGCAGTCCATGGACTACGGCGAGAACACCAAGCTCGTCTACTCCACGCACGCTAGGAATGACAATGGGTAAGCACCTGTGGGTCGAGGAGGACGAGTTCGCAGCCGCCCTCTCGGAGATTCTGGGTGACATCCTCGACGCCTCGGACGAGGCCCTCTTCGCGTGCGTGCATGACGCCGTTGAGCTTGGACGCGACGAGTGGCGAAACAACGCCAAGTCGCACAAAGCCAAGTACCACAAGGGCAATTGGGAGTACGGTCAATTCGTCACCTACCGCACGCTCCGCAAGAAGTCTGGCATCGAGGGCCACATCTACTCTAAGAAGCCGGGCCTCCCGCACCTCCTTGAGAAGGGTCACGCCAAGATCGGCGGCGGCAGCACTGCCGCATACCCGCACGTCAAGCCAGCGGCAGACTTCGCCTTCGAGTTCGTCCGCACCCACCTGCCAGAGTACATAGCGAGGGAGCTGCGATGAGCGCAAAGTCAGTCGTGTACGCCGCCCTCGCTGCCACGGGCATACCTGGCCGTCAGGACGCCTACCCCGTCAACAGGGCACCGACCCCGCCCTTCTTCGTCTATACGGTCGAATCCGATGGCGGGTTCATCGCAGACGGCATCGTTTACGCGAGCCTGCCCCGCTTCCACGTCGAGCTGTTCGAGAAGGTGTCAGACCCAAACACGGAGGCCCTCATACGAGACGCCATCCTCTCCCTTGGATGCGTCCCAGACGAGACTGGCATCTGGTCGGAGTCAGAGGTCTGCCACATCGAGCAGTATGACTTCACCTATCACAACAGAGAAGAATAGGAGGCCATCATGGCCGAACTCTCCAAGGTCCGTTTCGGACTTGCCAAGGCGTACTACGCCGTCATCAAGAACGATGGCACCTACGACACCCCCGCAGCCCTTCCTGGTGCTGTCTCCCTTGACCTCAGCCGCGAGGGCAGCGAGCCCTCTACCTTCTGGGCCGACAACATCGCCTACTACGTGACCCCCGCTGCCAACGGCGGCTACACCGGCACCCTCACCCTCGCCATCGTCCCCGACACCTTCAAGGTTGACGTTCTCGGCGAGGTCGTCGACGACAACGGCATGCAGGTCGAGGTTGCCGACGCAACGCCCAAGTCGTTCGCCCTCATGTACGAGGTCGAGGGCGACGCTGACAAGAAGCGCTACGTCTTCTTCAACTGCTCCGCCCAGCGTGCCGTCGCAAGCGCAAACACCAAGTCCGACTCCACCAACCCCGACACCCAGGACCTTGAGTTTGCCGCCATCGGCAAGGACTTCCAGAACTTCGGCGGCACTGGCACCACCAAGAACATCGTCAAGGGCTCCGCAGAGGAGGCCGCTACTGCGTTCGCCAACTGGTACACCGCAGTCCCGACCCCGACCAAGGCCTAGCCATAGTCGGTTGACACCATAGGAAGAGCAGCCCCGTCGCGCATCCTGTCACTGCGCGGCGGGGCTTCTCTCAGATACAGACAGGAGTATCTCATGCTTATCAAGTTCAAGAACGTCTCTGGCCGTAGGGTCAAGAACCCGCTCCGCTGGGGCGACGGCGACGACATCCACTACGCGGTCTGCTCGACCTATGCCTTGAAGCTCTACCAGCAGACGTTCATCGAGGACCCGTCCTCGAAGCACCACTCGCTCATCAACGACGTTATGGACACGGGCGACGGCTCCGAGTTCATGTCCTTGGTGGGCATCGACTGGGACGCAGACATGAGGGCCACGTGGGCGATGATGCGCTCTGCCGACGTTGCTGGGCTCAACGACGGGGTTGACCCGACGCCGAGCTACGACCAGATGCTCGCAGACCACGCTGCGGACATCATCGACTTCTCCGACCTTCACATGTGCGTCTCGCGCGAGATCGATGCGACCTTTCGTACCCTATCCGCCCGACTCGCTAAGGCAGCACGAGAGCAAGAGCAGTAGCGGCACGCGCCTGCCCTTCACGCAGGTGTTTCTCGCCGCCATGAGGTTCGGGTACTCGCGGCAGGACTTGGCCGTGATGCCCTATGGCGAGGTCATCTTCGACCTTGCGGCAACGAACGAGGGTTCAGACGATACCGAGTCGCACGTCGAGATGGCGACGCAGGAAGACATAAGAAGCATGCTGGGGTAGGTGGTTCACCATGGCAGAGTACGCCGGACTTGAGATTCGCATTGGCGGCAACACAACCAAGCTCAACAACGCCCTCAAGGCGTCAACCAAGAGCGCGGCTGAGCTGCAGCGCAACATCCGACAGGTCACAAAGGCAATGCAGTTCGACCCGACCGACCTGCGCAACATCGAGACGCGAATCAAGCTCACTGGCGACCGCATGGAGAGCCTGCAGTCCAAGGCTAAGCTCATGGCAACGTCCATGCAGCAGCTCGGCGACTCCGTTGTTTCCCTCGACGGCACACCTCAGACCATCAGGCAGATTGCATCAGAGACAGACAACCTAACGCTTACGGCCAAGCAGGCCGACGAGCGTTACGTCAACATGACTGACTCGCTTGCAGGAATCTACGATGCGTGGAACAAGATTACGCGCGAGGAGGGCATCGACCTAGCAAGGAAGCTCGGCATAGATTCCAAGACCGCGCGCGAAATCATGGATTCGAGCACGTCGCTCGTCAAGATGCGCTCCACCATTCAAGGCATAAACAAGGAGCGCAAGGCGGCTTTGGACGTACAGGGGTACGGTCCGGCACTCGTCACCCCAGAGCAGCTTGCGATGCTTGAGAAGCTCAAGACCATCAACTTCCACAACATGTTCAAGAACGGCCTTGAGCTCGATGACGTAATCAAGGACGTTCGAGACCTCGGCGTGGCAATCAGCGACGACGCAGTAGAGAACGTCCGCAACCTGCAGACCGAGTTCAAGAAGGCAGCGAACGAGAAGGACATCTTCGACAAGGCCCTCAAGTTCGAGGAGATTGGCAACGACATTCAGCGCGTCAACTCCGAGGCCGAGAGCCTTTCGCAGACGATGCGTTGGCTCGATGACAGCATGACGGCAACGACCAAGACCCCGTGGTTCCAAGACCTCGACAGCCAGATTCGCAAGGTCGATGCTTCGCTAGACCTCGTAGAGAAGGACTTGGAGCGCACCGAGGCCGCAATGAAGGTTGACCCCAAGAACATCCAGCTTGCCGCAAGGTACATGCAGGACTTGCAGCAGAAGGTCGAGCTGAGCGAGGAGAAGTCACAGCTTCTCAAGAACGAGCTTAGCCAGCTCGACGCAAGCGGTGCGAAGGATGCCGCCAAGAACCATCAGGACTTGGCAAAGTGGATAGAGGAGTCCGCAGAGAACGCGCGCGTTGCAAAGAAGGAGCTGTCAGACCAGAGGGCTGAGGTCAGCAACCTCGAAGACGCCATCAAGAAGACTACTCAGCACATTGCCACCGCCAAGAAGGACATGTCGCTCATCGAGACGACGGACAACGCCCAGAATTACGCCCGTGCGGTCAAGGACCTCGCCCAAGCCAACAAGGACCTGGCAAACGCGCAGACAGGGCTCGAAAAGAGCAAGACGAACCTCGCAGACGCCAAGCAGGGCTACGAGGACGCGAGGGCCAAGGTTGAGCAGTACACGCAAAGCATTGACAAGCTCAAGCAGGAGCAGCAGGAGTGCCTTGCAATTCTACAAAACATGGGAAGCTACTCCGATGATGCCTTGGAGGCTGCATATAGTAGATACCCTGAGATTGATGCTGAGATAAAGGAGCTCAACTCCAGCCTTGCGGATGCACGGAAGAGTGTGCAGGAGTTCGGCGGCACAATCATGAACTCCGAGGAGGGCATACAGACCTCCGAGCAGGCAATCGAGAAGTACAACGGCCAGATTGCCGACCTCAGCAAGACCATCGAGAAGCTCAGCAAGACCAAAGAGGTTCAGATACTACAGAACCCAAACGACGAGATTGCCAAGGAGGAAGCTGCTCTTGAGGGCCTAGAGGCAGAACTCGAACAGGCCAAGCAGAAGGAGAAGGAGCGTCAGAAGGCCTACGACGCCGCAGCAGCGGAGAACAACCTCGCCAAGGAGGCAAGGGCCTACGACGACATCGAGCAGCAGATCGAGGAAGCGCGGGTCAAGTACCTAGAGGCCACAGAGGCCATGGGCAAGAACTCCAACGCCATCCTAAACCCCTCGACCCTCAAGAGCCTCGGCATGACCCTGTCCGCAACGGTGAGCCCGCTCATCGCTGGTGTCGGCAGGAGCATGCTCGACGCGAGCCAAGACATCGACACGGCCTACCGCAACATGCGCAAGACCGTCGATGGCACGGATGACCAGTTCGAGGCACTCCGCAGGAGCGCGATGAACTTCGCATCCACGCACGTGACCAGTGCCGACCAGATTCTTGAGATCGAGGCCATCGGTGGCGAGCTCGGCATCGCAACGGAGAACCTGGAAGCCTTTGCGGAGGCCATCAGCAACATCGATGTCTCTAGTGACCTTGACACCGAGGAGGCCGCAGAGGTTCTCGGTCACCTCAGCAACATCATGCACCTCACTGCAGAGGACTACAACGGCTTCGCCGACGCTTTGGTTCGCCTTGGTAACAACGGTGCCTCCACGGAGTCCGAGATTGCCAACATCGCCGAGCGCATCGGCTCCATGGGCTCCATCGTGGGAATGTCGGCATCGGATTTGCTCGCATGGTCGAGCAGTATCGCCAGCACGGGCATGAACGCCGAGGCGGCGGGTACCGCGATTAGTAAGACAATGTCCTTCTTCGAGACTGCGGTTGCCTCCGCTGGCGGAACCATCGACACCAGCTTCGACGCCATCAACGCTGCGGTGCAGGGCGGTGGGGACGAGCTTACCATCTTCGCAAACCTCGTGGGCAAGACCGCTGACGAGTTCGCTGAGGCATGGGAGTCCGACCCCGATGCGGCCTTCGAGGAGGTCAAGGAGTCCATCAGTGAGGCCAATGACTCCCTGCAGGGCATCGCAGACGTTGCCCACATGACCGCTGACGAGTTCGCTAAGACGTGGGAATCCGACCCCACTAAGGCTATGCAGGCCTTTATCAAGGGCCTGAACGACATCGAGGCTTCTGGCGGCTCTGCCGACGCGGTGCTGCAGGGCTTTGGCATCACCTCCGTCAGGCAGAAGCAGGCCATCGAGGGCCTCATGCGAACCATCAACGGCCTTGACGACAACCTCAAGATGTCAGAGGACGCATGGAACGGCATCTCCGACCAGTGGGGTCAGGCTGGCGACGCAGCGAACGAGGCGGCGAAGAAGGCCGAAGGCTTCTCGGGCCAGATGCAGATAATGAAGAACGTCTGGCACAACATGCTCGCAGAGCTTGGCGAGGGTGCGGCCCCGTGGCTGCAGAGGTTCACTGGCATCTTTAGCTCGCTCTCTGAATGGTTCACGGGCATGAGCCAAGGCGCGAAGGAGGCAATCGTCGCCATCGGTGGCATCGCGTTCGCAACTGGCCCCGTCCTCACGCTCGTCTCCACGCTTCTCACCTCGAAGGACAACATCAAGAAATGGGCGACTGAGACCGTCACTGGCCTCAGCATCGTCCAAGACACCTACAAGTCCCTTGGCAACGAGGGTGTCAAGGCACTCACTGGCATGTCGTATGGCATGACATCCGCAAAGCTCATCGCAAAGGAGCTCGGCACCGCACTTCTCAAGGCCTTCGCAATTGGTGCCGCAATTGCAGCGGTTGTGGCACTTGGATCGGCGTTGAAGACGCTCTACGACCAGTATCAGGACCACATCGCGGCTACAAAGGGACTTACTACGGCCATACGTGGCATCGGCAATGCGGCGTCTGAGTCCGTCGAGCCGATTGACGGCATGTCAAGGACGCTCGATGAGCTCACGATGGAGTCTGGCGAGTACGAGAGTCGCCTTGCTGGCCTAGCACGAACCATCAGTGACTCAAACAGCCAGTACGGCTCTTTTGCGGGACAGATGGACTACTATGCCGAGACAATCAGGACGCTTGGCGGCAAGAGTGAGCTCACCAAGGACGAGGCATACAAGCTCGAAGCGGCGCTGCAGGGCGTGAACGATGCGTGCGGCACCACCTATACCATCGACGAGTACGGCAACATCATCGACAGCCAGACTGGCAAGATTCAGGACAACACCGATGCCCTGCTGGCGAACATTGACACGCGAAAGCAGCAGGCGGTGTTCGACTACTACGCCGACGACTACGCCAAGGCTACCGAGCAGTGGGCAAAGGCCAAGGACCGCGTCGAGGAGCTTCAGCAGAAGCAGAAGGACCTCCTGAGCGACAATGGCAAAGCCGAGTGGATTGACAGGTACATCGAGAAGACCGGCAGGGCCGACCTCGCGGAGCAGGCGTACCAAGGTGCCGTCGACCGGACGGCAACGTCCCTGCAGCAGAGCCGCACCGAGCTCGCCAAGACCGAAGGGGCCATGACCGAGCTTGAAGGCAAGATGGGCAAGGCGCAGGAGGACCTCGACAAGGCCAACAAGACGCTAGAGGACGCAGCCAAGGCCGAGGAGGAGTACAACAAGCGCACCGAGACCGTCACATCCGACGTTACGGGCAACATGAAGAAGCTCTCCGACGCCTTCACGGAGCTTGGTGGCGACGATGCTGGCTTCAACGCAATGGCCG
>Ga0326513_10000646_pt1 | contig 29698 bp, 48 predicted proteins | sample 2_2465_0518_D_FD_203654 | JGI IMG/M metagenome (GOLD analysis project Ga0326513, IMG submission 203654) | Bovine rumen microbial communities from UC Davis, California, United States - 2_2465_0518 | ecosystem: Host-associated > Mammals > Digestive system > Stomach > Rumen | place: USA...
GGCCTATAATTTGTGTGTCAAACAAAACGGCAAGAATCTTGCCTATTAAGTAATTGAATCTATGTTTCATACTAAATAATTTAGTTTATATTTTAAGAGGAGTATATTATATATGGAAAATAATTATGGTAGGTTTTTGGAAAGCTACATTAATTCTTTAGATAAAAATAAAAGTTCTCATATAAAAGAAGCTGATTATGATTTTGATGATGATAGAAAATGTTATATAGCCGAGACGCTTCTTTCTAAAACTATTTTGAAGATTGCAAAATTGTATAATTGTGCATATTTAGACGAAGATAAAGCAGATGACCTTGCAGAACAATTTTTGGATAATATTATGGATGCTGAATTGTCTGCGTCTTTAAAAGCTTGAAGCTATAAAATCTAAATATAACATTAGATTTGATATTTAAAAATTTAAAGCTCCACAAAGTGGAGCTTTATTTTTTTTTAATTCTTCAATTTTTTAATTTTATATAAAGCTGCTAAAGCAGCAAGTCCTATAGCATGCCTAGATATTTCATCCATCAAAGCATCATCTAATTTTTCAACTAAAGGAATGCAATCTTCATCTTTGTCTAAATGTTGTTCACCTCTTTTTTCAAAAGCTTCTATCAAATCAGAAATGCTATCAATTAAAAAGACATGCATAGTATTGTTGAAATAAGCAGGATTAGGATTGAACTTTGCTATTTCATTCAACTGTGATGGTTCAATCTCTATTCCTGTCTCTTCTTTAAATTCACGAAGAGCTGCATCTTTTGGTGCTTCACCTTTTTCAACCATTCCACATGGAAATTCAATTGTCTTTTTTTCACTTCCCCAACGAGTTTGCTTTACAACTATAGTGTTCTCATCTCTGTCTAAAGCGATAATCATACACCAATCATTGCAGTTCAAACCTACTGGCTGAAAATTTGTTTCTTCAAAAGTTTTCTTTACAAGGTCAAAAACTGGCGTATGAACTAGCAACTCTTCATTTATCTTTTTCATTTTACATTCTCATTAAGATTTTTGATAGATTCTGTAAACATCTTAATAGATGCATCAAAATCTTCCTTATTCTTAGACTTAATTGCAGCGTTAATAAAGTGCCACAAATGTGTCTGATCAAAATTCTTGTCTTTTACAGGATTCTTTCCTCTTGAATGTGAGAATTCTTCTGGAATAAAATATCTCTTAGCTCTATCATAGAAATAATCTAAAGCTTTGCGATAAAGAGCTCTCTTAGAAGGAAGAATACCATCCAATCCTTTTTCTTTGTTCTCAATAGCTCTTTTCAAAGCGATGGCCTGACCAATAATAGGGTCTACAAGGGTTTCATCAGGTGAAATATATGACACACCAATATAAATCTTCTTAGAAGCCTCATCAAAAACTGCAGCAGTAAATCCTAATTCTGGACCAGGCGTAAGCTGCATGAATTCAACATTCACATTTGAATTCATCATGAATTCAACATTCACATTTGAATTCAAATTGCATCCAACATATCCAAGTCTCAAACGCTGAGAGATATATTTTTCTTTAACAGAATCCAAATATTTTCTGCTGTCTCTCAAAACAACAGCCTGAGCATAAAGTTCTTTTGCTTTTCTTCCATCTTTCATATTCTCGACAAAATAGGCTTCAGTCTTTCCACTAACAATAAGCTTTTCAGCTTGCCGCAATGTAAAATTCTTATAAATTTTCTTTTCCATATATTCACCTCTTCTTATTAAAGATTAATACAATTCGCTAAACTCTTTCCTAAATCTTCTGAAGCTGCTTTCTCTAAGAATTCATGCTGCCAATTTAGAATCTTATTTTTCAATTTTTCATCACCAAAAATCTTAGCAAAATTTGTTTCAAGGTCTTTTCTAGTCCTTACATAAGTTTCTGGGAAAGGACTAATAGCATGCTTACGGTCAAAAGCTTCTTCATAGAAGACTACACAATTTGCCATCATAGATTCATAAATTCTACGTGTGACAAAATTGTCATTGTAATATTTTTCCTGCATAATGCAAGTTGCTTTTCCTTCAGAATTCTTCTCAATAACTTCAGTGCATTTTACCTTCTTAAATTTCTCGCCTTTATATCCAGCAAGCTTCTCAACTTTAAGGTTTCCATAAAGTGCAGTCTTAAGATTTGAGCAGAAGAATTCATTGAATGACTTCATACGAACATCACGCCTAGAGCTTCCACCATAAATGAAGTCATAAATTCCTTTATTTTCAACCATCTTAGACTTATAGTCACCATCATAAAGAATCATTTTTCCAGAATCAAAATAGCAGACATCTTCAACAGTAGCTTCTTTCTCATTCTCTTTCTTAGCAAACTTCAAGTCTTTGAATGAAGAGATGATTGTCAAAGGTTTATCAATATGAACATCTGCTGGCTTCACATCTTCAAACTTCTTTTTCTCCAAAACTTTAGAAAGCTGAGAAAATTTAAGAAGAGAATCATTGAAGAAATAATACAACTTAGCATTTGAAGCTTTGAGAAATTTGAACAAATATACTGTATCTGCTGGCACAATTCCACCAAAACAATTGATTGAGCCATTCATGATGATAATTTTGTCAAATTTATTTGGATCAGAATAATAGAAGCTTTCTTCTCCATCTTTTTCTTCTTTCAAGTTTTGCAAGACTCTACAATCTATACCTTGACTTTCCAAAAGTTTCTTTACGCCAAGAATTTCATCTGAATTTGAATTTTTGCCCTCATAAGTTGAGGCACCACTAAGTGTACAAATTCCTACTAGCATATAATCTCCTTAAATAATTTTATTTCTTTTTCTACAAAGTCATTTGTAATAAGATTTTTCTTCTCTTCCAAAGAAATTGTCTTCATATAGACTTTCTTTAATTCATTCACAATTTTCTTATAGTCATCTATTTCATTTTCTGATAATTCAGAAAGAGGCTTCAAGCCAAAGCTGCTAATATGAACGTGATTTATTTTGTCAACATTTTTAATTACATTTTTCAAATCATACTTATAGTCAACTGAAGACTTCAAAAAGCCACCTATGTCAAAATTGATTTTAAAGTTGTCTCTATCTACAATTGACAAAATGTCCAAACATTCATTAAAAGTAGTACCTAAATTTGTGCAATATTCTTTTGGATTATTTTCTAAAGCTAGAATTGCTTTATTAGATATTCCATCACAAACTTTTCTAAAAAAATTCACAGCAGTAAGAGCTTCATTATGAGATGAGATGGCTCTATATTTAGGACTTCCAAAAACAAAATTCTTACATTTATATTTTTTAGCATAATCCAAGATTCTATCTATTAGAATGTCTGCATACATTTCAGCAACAACATCATCTTTGAAGAATCCTCCACAATTTATGCCATTAAATAATGATTGTGCACTAACAACATCAATTTTTTCTGGAATCTTATTGTCACAAACAATTTCAAATTTCTTAATTCCTAATGATTTAGCGACTTCTACAATTTTGTCACCATTATAAGGTGACATCATCAAACTAACGCATGCTTGCATTAACAAACCTCTTTATGTCTGAAAGAATTTCTTCTTTAGGATAGACTTTAATCTTACCTATAATATTAACACACTTGTAGCTTACTACATTTGGTGACTTAAACAAAGACAAATCTATTCCAATAATTTTAGCAATTTCTTCATTTGTGATAGATTGAGAAGTTATAGTGATTTCATCAGAGTTACTGTCTATAAGGTCCCAAATTTCGCTTAAGACATTTTGCAAATTGAACCAACAAAAATCACTTGTAGCATTTGAGAAATTGAGGCTTGTAAATCCAAGATCCTTAAATGCTTGCTCAACTTCTTTATTCTTTACAGCAACTTCATAAACATTTTTTTCTTTATTATAGCTATACCAATCAAACAGTTTAGAATTTATTTTAGACAATTCAATGAATTTGTCATGCTTTATGAAAGTTGGAATAAGGTTCATCATGTCATAAATTGAGTTTTTCTTAAGACCAGACCCAAAAAGTCCAGGCAACCTTAATATTTTCACAATCTTAAAAGTAGATATAGATTTTACTTTATTCTCAAAGTATTTTCTATTTTGGCCATAAGCATCATTTGTGAAGACATCTATAGTTGAAATGACTATTACTTTATCAGCAAAAGCTTTCTTCAAATCTTCATAAAGACCAGATATGCTGAATAAATCATTTTTAGGACTCATATTAGCATAAGCCTTATTTGCTGAAACACCTGAAATAATCAACAAATCAAAATTCTCGCCATATATAGACTTTATATTCTTAGAATTATAAAGCTTCAATTCTCTATCTTCATAACCAGAATCTTTGAGTTGCTTAAGAATATTTGAGCCAACAAATCCAGTATATCCAACCAATCCAATCTTCATCATACTAAAATCCTATCCAAATCATAAATTGTGTTCAACTTTCCAGAAAACACTGTATAAAATCCAGGATGAGAAGGATACGACATAACTAAAGTAGGTCGTCCATCATCATCTTCATTTGCCACCAAAATTGGTTTTATAGTTATTAAAGACTTTACAAACTTCATCTCAATGTCATCTTTCAAATATCTTTTTGCTAAAGAATACATTTTGTCCCAAGAAGATTTAGGCTTATAGTTGCACTTCATACAAGTGTCAAAATAATTTTTCTTGCATTCTAGACATTTATTTTGGCATTCTAAATTCGGAACACTATCCCAAGACGTCTCATGAGGTGTAAATTCTACCGAAGTGAGAGAATGAAGTCCAGTCTTTCCAAAAGGCATAACACTAAAGAATGGACCATCCATAACGGTAATTCCAACATTCTTCAAATTGTCTGAAACTTCACACAACAAAACTTCGCATAATTCATACTTCATCTTTATAAGTGGCAATTCCATCTTAGAGAGAATATTGTTGATTCCAGCATAAGTTGCATTCAATACCCAATAACTAGAGAATAATTCTCCATTCGCTGAAATGACATATATTCCATTTATTCTAGAAATGTCTGTGACTTTATGATTATAGAGTATGTCAACATTTTTGCATCTATCCAAAAGTTCTTTTGCTAATTCATCTCTATCTATAGCATATTCTAAAGTGTCATAGAGACCATCAACCATATTGTCATTGAAAAATTCTTTCTCATCGATTTTGTCGCACTTTATAGACAATTTGTTGCAAAACTTCACAAAGTCTTCATTTGTAGTCTTAGAATCTTTAGATGATATAGCGTAGAGCTGCCTAAAATCAGTATATATTGCTGACTTAAAGTCATTCATAAACCTAAAGAAATAGTCTCTAGATTTAGAGGCTGTCTCTTCACTTCTAGGATAATGATAGCCAGAATGCAATCTAGCTTGATTTATCCAAGATCCTCTATTTAAAGCCTGATTTTCAGCTTCTAAGACTAAGACTTTATTTCCTTTCTCAGAAAGCTTAGAAGCTGCATAAAGGCCGTATATTCCTGCACCTATTATTATATTGTCGTAAGTTTTCATCTTCATATAAGATTAACTAAAGAACGAAAAATTAACTAAAGAACGAAATTTGTTTTCACTTTCAATCAAATTTTTCAAATCTTCATAATGTCTGGAATACAAATGCATAGAATTTGAAGTCCAGATAATTGTTCCATGCTCTAAGTTTGGATATACTTTCTTCAAATCCTCATACATATTCTGGAAAACAAAACAATTCCATGCCAAATCTGAACAGATTAATCCATACCTAACATCATTAGACCTCATTGTATGAACCATAAATAAAGTTGGAACACTATTGACATCTCTAATAAAAAATTGAGATTGCATTGTGCAAATCATATCATGCATTCCATCTCTCTTATAGTCTTTATAAATAGATGGCCTATTATACATGATTATTCCATTTCTAGAAGTTTTATCTTTAGTCAATACTTCTAGACAATTGTCATATTGAGATCCATTTTCATCACTAAAGACACACCAACCATAGTTTGAATTTATTTCTTTCTTGTCATCTTTAGTGCAACATGATTGCCAAGTTGGATTATTCTCAATTCCTTCATGTCCAATAATTGACAAATCCATAGACTTATACCAATCTAATTCAGCTTTCACATACTTTTTAGGTGTCTGAAAATTTTTGTCAATATAGACATAAGGTGAATATGGATCTAATTCTATTTGTTTAGCCAATAATTCTACATAAGATTCCTGACCTTTAGTTTGGCTTGCATTTGATCCAGTAGTCACAAATTGTTTAGCTCCTATTTTTGAATATAATGGTAACAAAATTCGATTAAAAATTACATCATCATTGTGCCTATTCAATTCTATTGGTTCTTCAACTGTAAATTTTCTCATAATTATTTTTTGTCTCCTACAAGGTTGTCTACAAAAGACAAAACTTCTTGCTCAAATATTTCCTCAGCATTCCTTCCTTTCAAATCAATAAGTTTTTTATACAAACTTGATTTTTCAAAAGCTTGTGAAAATCTTTCCACCTCATTTTTCTTAGTCTCATAATCAATCGAGAAAGATTTTCCATCATCTCTATTGATGAGCTCTTTAGGATTATCTATGAAAAGCAAAAGTCCGCCTCTAAAATCAGCATTAGCTTTCATAAATTTTTTCTCAATCTCGAAAACATAGTCTCCATCATATTTCCTATAAATAGGTGAATACACTGCTTCTCCAATGTGAGACCTATCACAAATGATTAGACATTCATCTTTATGTGTATTGACTATGTCAAACATTTGAGAATATAATTTTTCAGATAAATTCCTAATTTCATTAGGTGAAATTTCTTTACTGAAATTTGTGTAGTGCATTAAATGAACTGGAATTCTATATTTTTCTTCCACATATTTTTTTATTTTTGCAATTTGAGTAGATTTTCCTACATTATCGCATCCTTCTATAAATAATACCATAAGAATATAGATTAACAGACAAATTCAAAAAAAATTCGGTTACCTGTTTAAAGTAATCTTTAAAAGGGTAACCGACTTCGGTCACCTATAGATAATAAATAATAATAGAAAAGGGCCATACTACAACCCTTTATTAAAATAATATTAAATTATTTATAAAAAATTTTGAATTTATTTTTCTAGCTCGTATATTATGTTTATGACAAACACAAATAGAAATTATGGAATCCAGCTTGCTAAAGCTTTGAAAATGGAATCTTATGCTATTTATGATTATGGCATGATTTTTAATCTTGAGAATGGATATGGAATGGATTTTAATCCTAATGATTCCATTGAAAATCAGATGAAAGAATATGAAAAAATCGTAAAAACTACAGATCCTATATCTTATACAGATATTGTAGATTTGCATGGTTATCCAGATTTTAAGAATTAAAAATTAAGGAGAGGCATTGCCTCTCCTTTTTTGTTATAGCTCTTCTGGATGTTTTATGTAATAATCAGATTCTTCAAAAAAATCACAATCCTTAGGACGCACTTTATCATTTACTTTCTCACCAAAACAACAAGATGGAATTCGCTTACTAGTAGGATCCTCTTTCTTTTCTGGAATAGAGACTCTATATTTGCAAAGTCTGCATCCTGTAACCTCATTTGTAGAGGTCTTTTCCTTTATTTTCTTTTTGGCCATTTTATTATATTCTCCTTCTAACAAAAAAGAGGAAGCCTTTCAGCTTCCTCAATAAGGTGTATATGTCAATCAAATAGTAGGCATTTTAGTGCAACGAATTGTTGAAGTTGAAGCTACACCATCTTCATCTAAAAGTTCAACTGAATATACAGGAACTTGAATATCATTTTCATAAGTTATGCGAACTCTATCAGTAACATCAATAGGACTAAACCTTGGAACTCTCAAATTCTTAGTGTCAACCAAAATGTATATTCCTGCCCAATCCGTATCTTCATCATCATTGTTTGGATCAGAAACATAGTCACTTAATTCTACATAAAAATGTAATTCTTCACAACCTGGATAGAATATCTGGCTACTTTTAGCAACAGCTGTCTTTATATTTTTCTTTGCATCACCATATTTTATGACAATATTTGTACTGAATCTTTCAACTTCAATGTTCAAATAGTTTAGAGCTTCTTCTACAGTGACATCATATTGATTCAATTCTGAAACAATTGCCTGAACAATATCTAAAGAAACATATCTCAAATTTATAAGAGTATCAATAAGCTCCTCTTCAAGTTCCATCTTCTTAAGATTGTCAACACAATAATTATGTATTGTCTCTCTATCACAATTGTCATACTTATAGTGATAGCGAATTCGACCAGGACGATTCAACAAATTGTCATCAATATCTCTTGCTTGATTTGCTGTAAGCAAGAAAAGATTGTGAGATCCTGAAGCTGTACCATCTATGAATGAAAGCATTTGCTCCTGTTTTCTAGTTACGCCTGATTCTTCAGTATTCTTAACATTGCCTTTAAAAATCTTTTCAAATTCATCAAATATATAAATTACATTTGAAATGGTTGAAAGGAAATCAAACATACCTGGAGAATAAGAATCTATAACAATCAAAGGATATTTGTCCTTCAACTTTTCAATAATCAAACGAGTTGTAAGAGTCTTTCCAAGACCTTTTCCACCTGAAAAAAGAACTCCAAGATTGTTGTTTGAATGCTCAAAAGTACTTATAACATGGTCGGCAATTTTTTGAGAATGTCCATAAATTTTACCATGCGAAGTTGAATATTCAGTCTTCTCAAAATAAAAACCACGCATGTCTGCGCATCTTAGTTTATAAAATCCAATTGGAAGATTGTCACGAATGTCAACCGCATCTTTGTTGATGACATCAACTTCTGTCTTTCCTACTAAATAAGCCATATTTCTACACACCTCTTTTTTATAAATAGATTAATCTGTCTGCTCTTATTCAATCTTGTCAATTGAATATTTTATTTTTTGTATACCATTTTTATTTTCATAAACGCTTTTTGTATAATAAACTTTCACAGTATCACCTACTTGGTATTTGTTATAGTAATAAGCACTATCATATCCAATGTCAATAACTTTTCCATCTTCTCGAGTATATTTAAATTGAACTTCATTTTTAGCTGGAATTCGCGTAGGCCTCCATCTAAAACCCATTTTTCCATCAGATTTAAGGCCATAAGAATATTTCAACTCAGTTCTACTATTTTCATGACATTTTGATTCAACGATTCCTTCAGACACAAAACTCTCTTGATAAGTGGGGTATTCACAAGAAATAAACAATAATAAACTTATTATTGTGGTGATGATAAAAGATAGTTTTTTCATAGCTTTTCCTTAGTCATTTTCATAGGGATTTTTATACGAAACTCCACTTGCAGAAGCTTCAGCCTGAGCATTTCTAGACAAAGTGCCCAAGACAAATTGATAGTTTTTCCAACTTTCTACAAGATGGTTGATGAAATTATACTCATTTTCAGCTTCCATAACTTTTGCTTTAAGTTTAGCTAATTCCACCATGTATTCTTTTCGCACGGCCATTTCAATTTCTTTTGCAGCTGGAATTTTCTTTTTAGGGTCCAAAGAAGCTTCTCTTGCTTTAATGTCAACATATTTCACAGAATAGAAATTGTCATAATTTTCCTGAGCAACAGAAGCTTTAAAACGAGCTTCTTGATGAAGGACTAAAAGTCCTAACATGACACTCTCATATTCCATCAAAGATTGATTCAATTTGTTAAAACTAGGTGAAGAATCTCCATTGAATAAAAGTGATTCATTCATCTGAGCAATTTTCTTCTCAACAAATTTTATAAGTTCTTCTTCAGCTTCAGTATATGTCTTTTCAACAATATATAAATCATCTGGAGTTTCTTCATATTTTGTAACAGGAGGCTTTCTCCTAGCAGTTTTTTCTTCTTCCATAATAAAAAAGATTAATAACAACTAACTAATTTAACATCAACAATGTATAATAAAAATCCAGTGTTGATATGTGGAGATTTATTTAATGGAAAGATTGAGAGAAAGTTGGACTTTTGGCTCAGGAGACTTCCAAAATAGATGTCATAAGCTAGATGAATCTGTTTATACATCTAAATACAAGATTGTCAAAAAGCTAGATGAAAGCTGTGACACTAATGCAATCTTGAAAGTAGGTCTAAAATTGAGAGAAAGCTTAGCAGATGAGTCATCTATCAATTTGTTAGACCAGATCTTGGAAGCACTTAAGACAAATGGCGCCGACAACACATTCAAAGTTTGGCAGATTCCAGTAGCCAAATATGACCATAAAAATCTAAATGGTCGAATTTACCCACGACAACTTTGGCAAAATATCCTCACAAACCAGCAAGATGCTTGGAAAGGTCTATGCGGATTAGCAGACCACCCAGAAGGTGATGACCCAGGACTTTTTAGAGACCAAGCTGTAGTTTGGCACGATATGGAAGTTGGTGACGATGGAGTTGTTTATGGTGTATGTTCATTTGTTGGACCTTATGGACATTTAGCTCAGGAAATTTTGGAACATGGTGGTAGAATCGGAACCTCTTCTTCTGGATTTGGTGATGTGAATCCTGTGACTAGAATTGTAGACCCAGACACATATCAAGTTGAGCGTTTAGCAGACTTAGTTTTGAATCCTTCACAAGGAACATACGGAAGCTCAGCAGACCCTCATGTGTCACCTAAAGACTTCGTAAAAGATGTTACTAAACCGGCTGTCATGGATTTTGATGGAAACAAACCAGTAGTTCATGAATCAGTAGAAAACAATAACAACAATAATATACCAAGGAGTAAAATACTTATGGCAAAAGCAAACGCAGTAGAGAATAACGCTGCAACTACAGAAAACCAAACTGCAGCAAATAATGTTAACAAGCTTTCTAAAGTTGAAGAGAAAGCATTTAGACAATATGTTGAAAAATTTATAGAGTCAGCAAACAATATTGAGAACCCACTTAAGAGACTTAATGAGTGTGTTGACATTCTTTCATGCTTTGAAGATGGCAATTGCCCAGATTTGAAGGAATCTGTTGAGAAGCAAATTATTGCTGAAAAAGAAAACCTTGAGAAGATTGTTGAATCAACAGCAAAGATTCAAGATGAATATGGAATGACAGCAGAAGAATTCAAAGAAGCTGCTGAAAGAAATGTAAAGCAGGGAATTCTTCTTAATGAACAAATCACAGACTATAAAGCACTTCTAGAAGAAATGACTGAAAGAAACAAGTCTTTGTTAGCAGAAAACCAGACTTTGAAAGAAAAGCTAGAAACTCAGAAGGACATTGTAAATAAGAAGCTCAAAGAGACTAACAAGTCTATTGTTGAGACTTTAGATGAAAATGACCACCTTGCTGAAGATGTTGAGAACATCAAGAACAAGAATTCAATTCTTATGGAACGCATTTCTAAGTTGAATATGGCAAATGACAACCTAGAGAAGAACAATGGAATCTTAGAGACTAAGCTTAAAGAAGCAGCCTCACTTTTGAAGAATTCTAAATCTCTGAAAGAGAATGCTTCGGCAGAGATTTTAAGACTTAAAAATACAGTAGAAAAGTTGAATGAAGAATTGGCAACATACCAAAAGTCTAATGCAAAGTGGCATAAATTAGCAGAAGAATATAGCACAAAATATTCAACAACTTTGAAAGAATATGCTTCTTATAAAGAGCAGGTTCAGGATATGATGGATCCAACTAAGCACGTTATGGAAAGTGCTTCTAAGAGAATTGGTAGTTACCTCGGTTCATTGAGAGAAAATGAAGGTGCAGACATTGCTGCTTATATGGAAGACCTTAAAGAACAGTATGGTGAAGCAGTAAATTGCATTGAGGATGAAGTCTTAGCTTCTAAGACTTTGCGTGAAGCAACTAATGTTTTCTTGAAGAACCGCAACAAGATTTTTAAGGAATTCGAAGGAACATCACCAGTAGATCAGGTTTTCAGAAATGAAGCTGACAAAGATAGAATTTATGAGCAGGTTGGAATGTTGAATCCAAAAGAATCTTATAAGAATGCCTCTCTTGAAGAGAAGAATTCTGAATTTAGAAAAAATCTCGATGCACAGGGACTTCTTTAATAGTAGGAGGAATATGCTAATGTTAATGACTAGAAAAGAATATCTTAGAAGAAACAATCATCGCCGTGTTAGAGAGGCAATTAGTGTAGATAAGCTTACAGCAGACATCTCAAAGGCAAAAGATTCTTTGGAATCTGCTATGGATGCTGTGACAAAAGCAGCTTCTGTAATGTATGACATAGTTGTAGACGCTACTGCAATTGGTGGTAAAGTGAAGGAGATGGTTCCTTCTCATATTGAGAAGTCTATATCACAACTTACTGACATCGTTAAAAATCAGATGGCAGCAATTTTAGATGGAAATGACCAGAGCTCATTAAAGTCTATTGATGATTTGGTTGGCTCTATGCCTAACAGAGACCTTCGCCCAATGTCTAATGAAGAAGAGGTTGAGAAGATCTCTATGAAGCCTAATCTTGCTAATGGTCCTCAGTCTTCAGTATTGAATGGTGGAGGAAACAATAACTTGGAAGAAAGTTATGAAGAAGCTCAACTAGATATGAGTACCCTTAGAGAAAGCTTAGGTGGTGATGGATATGATGACATTCAAGTTGATGATGATCCATTTGCTGAATTGAATGATAGCCTTATGGGTGGACAAAGCACAGCAGACTATGTGTCACCTATTGAAAAGATGGACTTTTATGAGAGAGGAGACCATTTAGTAGATGATTCACTTATTGCTGATGAACCAGATGAAGGTGAGCTCTCAATGGACAACATAAATATTCCAAAATCATCTGGATTGGTTTTTGATGCTCTTGATGGAATGGGAAGCGACGACGGAATGATGGATGACTTTGCTGAAGCTCCTGTTACAGAAGACGAATTCGAAGGTCAAATCTAAAAATAAAGGTGGCTTCGGCCACCTTTTATTCATTCATAAAAAATAGAAAAAAATTCTTTTAATTGAACTTGATATTCAAAATCAAATAAGTTTTTATTAAAAAGTTCATTTAAATAATTCCTAACAGTTTTTTTAGCCTCTATAAAATAACTTTTATCTTTATTTTTAGCTATTGATTCTATGGCTCTTCTACAAGCATACCCTACAAACCATTTATAAAAAGATTCATTATTTTCTTTTAAGAAGACACAAGTTCTATTTATAAAGTCTTTTACATTATTTTCTTCTAGCCAAAATAATCCTGTATTAAAATATGGATTGTCATGATAGCCAACATATTTAATATAATTTAATTTTTTTTTCGTATACTTTATTTTTTTGTCGTTATCAATATAATATCTGGCAATCATTAAAATTATAGCATCTTCATAATTTATTACTTTTAATCCAAAATTATTTTCTGGAATATATTTATATAGAAATTTTAATGTTGACACTTTAAATAAATATTGCCATAGATTGTATGTATCTAATCTCGGACCAATTATGTCATATTGCCCATAAGACATGCAATGAGCAAAAATGTTTCGAATACCATCAATAAGGATTGTATCATCACCATCAAACCATATTGCATAAGCGTCATCATATTCTTTAGGAATTGATTCAACTAAATTTTTTCTAGCATATAAAGTGCCATAATTTTCATCATAACAAATGACATTTATTCTTTTGTCATATTTTTCTTTTGGACATACGTCATCATGGAATACAATAAATTCGATTTTTTCTTTATTAAAAATAGAATAAATTTTTTTTACATTCTCATTTATATTTGAAATGTTTTTTTCATGCTTATTAGCGCATAAGACTAAAAGTTTCTGTATCATTATACAATAAATAGTGAAGGTCCCATAAAGGGACCTTTCCAATTATTTGTTTTCTTCTGATATATGAGCTCTGTCATCATAAACTAAATTTAGAGCAGACTCGAACATTTCCAAATAAGTTATTTTGTCTTGATATTCATCATCAACATCTTTTCCATTTTGAATCTTACTGTAAAGTCCAAGAACTTCTGGATAGTTTTTCTTAGGTGCAAAGTCAATATCTTCTGATCTTTGTCCATGTTCTTCTTTAATAGTCTCAGAATTCTCATCAACCACCAACTGATATGCACACATAGACTTGATGACCTCTTCAATCTCATCAGGAGAAGTGACATCATATTGGTCTTCATTGTCAATTGTAATGTGGATTCCATCTTCACAAAGAGCATCAAAATATTCTTTTAGCCAATCCAAATGGCCGATTCGCCTAAGATTAAGAATCAAATCTCTAAGCTTAATCATAAGCTGAGAAGTCTTATCTTTGATTTTTGCATCTTTGTCTAATGAAAGAGGATTATTGTTTACCCAACCTTTTCCTTTAGCAAAATAGACATTCTTGCAAAATTTGACTGTTTGCTTGTCAATGTTCAGTGGCTCTTCTGCGTCTTTTGCCAAACCATTTATAGTTTTTTGTGCTTGCTTTTTCTCATCTAAAGCAATTATAGATTCATCTAGCAAATCTTTTATGTCTGACATATTTTCTCCTTTTTATTGTTGTTTTATAGAGGTAATTATCACAGGAATAATCTCATAATTATCCCAACTAGAATCTATTCCAAGATTGTCTAAAACAGAATAAATTGAATTTTGTGCCGCTCCTACTCCAGAATAAACTCTTGCTTCTTGAATGTTGTTAGTCAACTTAATTTTGTGGCCTGATCTAGGCTTAGTCTTAATGTAGCCTTTATCTTTAATATAAATTACATAATTCCTTAATTTGTTAGAATATATCATTCTATTCCTCTTATTCAATCAGATTTTATATATTATATTAACAAAAAAAAGGAGCGTACTAAAACGCTCCTAAAAGATTACTTTTTCATTATCTATTCTCTATAAGTATCATACACCTCTATATTATTTCCTTCAGATAAAATTATTTCTCCGAATTCTTCATTGAAGCGTATAAGATCATCAAAATTTTCAAAAGAAACTTTTACTTCTATATTGTCTTCATCATCTATAAAAAATGGAATTTCATCAGGCAACTTGATTTCTGATAATGGAACACCATCACAAGTAACATTAAATTTCTTTAATTCATTATAATAATCTTGAACAAATTTTGGTCCATTTTCACCAGTTGATGTTGATTTCAATTTAAATTCTATCATTTCTTTTCTCCTTGTTACATATATAATATACGAAATAATTTAAAAAGTTCAAAAATTTTTAATTTTTTTCGTAAACTACTATACCAGAAGGACCATATTCATACACAAATGAAGGATATCTTGGATCTTTATGATATAAGTCTTCAACAGCAACACCATTATATAAATCTACGTCATCAAACTCATTGATATAATCTTTAGCTGCTCCAGTAGAATCATAATCCAAAAGTTCACCAATAGTTCCTTTAGCAATAATTCTTACCTTATTACCACTGTAGTCTTCTCCAATGTCTCCAACTTCAACATCTTCATAATCTTTAATATCGTCGTCGATTGAATTATTTTCTTTTAAAATTGATTCAAATAATGTTTCTTTCATAATATCTAATTAGTAAATAAGGCCACATTTTTTAGTGGCCTCTATAAAAAATTATTCACTAGCAGTTGTGAAATTGAATTGTGGAATCCACAATTTTGGATTGAATGTTATCCTATACCTATCTTTTTCTGGAATGTCAGAAGGCCTCAACTGCTCGCTGAAATATGTTATGTCTTGTTTCTGACCAAGATAATGTCGCAAATACCTATCTTCATCATCTTTTATTACCAATTCAATATCACCATCAGAATCTATCTGCACGTGGCAATAACCTTCACAAGCAAAAACTGTCTCACCCAAACGTACATTGTAGAAAATAACTCTGCGATAAACTTTGAAATTTCCTTCAGCTTTCTCCAAGTCATTTACACTTTTGGCATACTGAGTAGTATATTTGGCCTCATATCTTTCCCGCTCATACTGTTGCTGAGCTGTACAAGATATTGCAAAAACCATAACCAAAAATGATGCTAGCAAAATACTAAATTTCTTCATATCTTATTTCTCCTTTCTCTAATTATTTTCCACTTTTCAAACGCCAATCAATTGTGCGCTTAAGATAGTCAACATATTCAGCACTGCGACACATTGTTTTTCCAGGGTCATCACTCAACTTAGCAACATCCATTCCATTTACTAAGACAACCTTAGCAACAATGTTCAAAGGATCAATAGTCTGTGGACCAGACCAATAAGTTCCAATTCCAAAAGCTGGCTTAGCTCTATCCTCAACATGGCGGCATAGTTTGTCCCACAATTCAATTGAATTGATGCTGTTGCTGAAAAGCAAAGTCTTAGTTTTTGGATCTATTCCCAAGTTGGCATAATGCTGAATCCAATCATCTGCCCACTTGAATGGGTCACCAGAATCATTACGAACTCCACTAAACAAAGTTGCATAAGTTTTCTGCATGTCTCTGCGGCAAAGCTCATCACCAATAGTGTCAGTCAACCAAATTCCATTCCAAACACCATATTCTTTTATCCAAGCTTCTATTGCAATCTTATTGCTGTAAGCTGGATTGTACATTGGATTTCCTTGACCAACACATTCAATAAATTCATGAGCACACGTGCCGACTGGTGTGACGCCATACTTTTTCGCCAAAAGAACATTAGAAGTTCCAATAAAGCCTGGAAGTTTCTCTTCTGCAAGGCGGCCAATAAGCCAATCTTGTGCTTCAAATGAAAGACGACGACGTGCTCCAAATTCAGACCAAGTTCCAAGATGATATTTCTGAGACTTAAGCTTTTGGATTTTCTTTTCAGTCTCAGCCTTAAATCCTTTCAAGAGCTCATCATAGTCGTAGTGATTTCTATAATAAACTTCAGCAAAAATTTCAAGAACTGGAATCTCATAATATTCAATATATTCCTGAACACCGAAGAACATAATTCCAGTGCCGAACTTATTGTTAGTTGCGAATTGGAAGTCTTCTAGACGTGGATGCCAAAAGCGCAAGAAGTTGATATAATCCTGCTTAATCCAAGGACATTTCTTATTGAGATATTCGAGCTCATCTTCATCAAAACGAAGTGCAGCATAAGCTCTGAGCTGATTGTTTATTTCGTCTTCGTCTTCATCTGTATAAACAGAATAATGGGTTGTGCCTTCACCAACATTACGAGCCTTAAAGTCCCAAGTTGTCTTTAGGTTTCCAAACTGGTGATGATAAGTTTCACCCATTGAAAATTTGTAAAGGTCTGAATCCAAAAGTGACTTTACAATAGGCGGATATTTTAGGCCAAAATATTCCATCACATTTCTTTCATCAGAGACCATTTCACCTTCAAGTTCCCACATATAGGAATACCTCCAAATTATTTATATCTTTATTTTTCACTCTTCAAAATGTTGAGCGCTTTTGCAACTTTTTCATATGCAACAGCTAGCTCAAACTTTGCTTTATATGCATTCAAAACAGCATCGGGTGTTCCATCTTCAGCAAGGCTTTGTATAACAGTTGGGAAATTCTTGATGAAATTGATTGCTTCATCTTCGTGTATTCCCATTGTAAACTCGCCAGAAGTTTGTTCAAGGCGAAGTGCTGCTTTTTCAGTCAATTTCATATTTATTCTCCTCTCCATCAAATTCAAGAGTGTTAGTTCTTAAAAAATCTTTCAAATGCTGGTCTTTACGTTCATTAGACTTATATTCTGTTTCTTTTCCATTAGCTTTAGAACCAACCATATTTGAGATTTTTCCCTGCTCAACCCAATTAAGAGAGTTATATCCTTCTTTTAAATACTTGCTATAAAGCTTCTTTTCTTCGATGTCTTTTAATGATCTTTTCATGATAGCCTCAAATTTTCTTTATTGTAGTGACAAACAGCCCCAATACATTTAGGTGGATAGCGGTTTTCTAAATGCTTATGTGGATAGTGCTTTTCTGCATAAGCTGGAAGAGTATCATAAAAATCCCAAGCCTCTTTTTCTGAAGCAAAACAAATCACAGATTCATAGATTCCTTCATCACGAAGTGTAAATTCAACTATAAATGCACCACTCATTCCAATACCTCTGTCCAATGGCAACCGAATGTGTAAAAAAATTGCTCACTTAAGACTCTGAATTCGCTATCAGAAACAAACTCACTATCAGCCATATCCGCTAATGCACGAGCTGCTTCTATCATGCTCATATCTTCCATATTTTAGTCTCCGCTCTTAGCAATCAGATAGAAAATTATGGCAAAAACAACAATTACTGTTATGATTGTTCCAATAAGGCTTCCACCATTTCCACCTTTTAGATTTGAAAGAATTGGAAAACAAGATGCAGCAGCCATTTAATACCTCCGTACAAATATAATATACGGATTATTCAAATTTTGTTCAAAAAATAATTTACATTAAATTTTTTTAATTTCAAAATGAAGGCCTCCAGAGCTTTTCTGACTTCCACTAATACATCTTTTAATTCCATCTTTACAAACTTTGGGAAATTTTTTTCTTAAACAATTTTCCGCTTCTTCAAAAGTATAAAACTCTTCTCCAGTTTCAATACAAACAATCATTCTTGTAGCTTTTTCTCTATAGGCCTTTTTCTTTGCTTCAGAAATATTTTTTCCAGTGTCATCTTTTCTTTTCATACCAATTTGGGATTCACTTATTTTTCTTTTATGTTCATCTGAGAGTGTTTTTCCTAAATTAGTCATTCTTAATTTTTCAGAAAGTTTATTTCTTTCTTCAATGGTCATATTCGCCCAACGAATTTTTGCTTTTTCAGATATTTTCTTCTTTGTATCTTCTTTCCATCCTCTAGTTCCGCCATTATTTTTATATGGATTCAAATTAAATATTCTTGTGTCTTTTTCATTTGCATAACAAATATGATACCCATTAGATTTTTCACAAGCTTTTCTTAAACACTTAAAGACCTGTCCTATTTTTATTCCTAGTTTTTCAACTACTTCTTCAATGGAATGGTATACTTCGTCTGTTTCTAAACACCATATATCAACTTTATGTTTTTCTAAAATATTTTTTCTTTTTGTTTCAAGAGATTTTTTAATTGTTTCTTGCGTTCGGTGATGGCCTTTATTTGCTTCACTTATTTTTCTTTTATGTTCGTCACTCAATTTTTGATATGGCCTGCTAAAAGCACTATCACCACCAGAAGTTTTATTATAGCCAAACTCAGGATCTATCGAATGATATAACTTTATGTAGAAAGCTTCTCTTTCATTAAGTTTCTCTTTTTCACATTCTTCAAGAACATAAAATGAAAAATTTTCAACAGAATATTTTTTCATTGCTCTTAAAAGATGCTTATTGAGCCTTTTCATCTTCTTTTCCGCCGCCATCTACGCTCTATATCAACAGATTGCCCTACATAAATTTTTCCATTTATATTATTTTGAATAGCATATATTCCTACCATTTAAAAATCTCCATGTTGAATATCTACTTATTTAGTAAGATACTCAACATAGTAATTAGTTAATCCCAATCAAAGTCTTCACAAATTAAAGCACCAATATCACAAGTAGGAATTCTAATATTCTCATGTTTGAAATGGCTTTTTTTATGTAAGAACATTATTCTGTCAAGAGTTTCCTTTGCTTTTGGCCTAATGCCTTTTCTAATATAATTATCCAAAGTTTCATAAGTAAACCCAAGCTTATCTTCGTCTGTGGCACCACACATTCCATCAGATGGAGTTTTATGAGTCCACTTTTGATTGATGCCAAGGTAATCACCAAGAGCAACAACTTCAGTTTTTGTCAATTTACCAATTGGTGCAAAATCGCCAAAGCCATCTCCACCATAAGTTTCCCAACCGACAATGCTTTCACTAAGGTTACAAGTGTTTACTACACGACCATTAACTGCAGCAGCAATGCCATAAAGTGTTGCCATACGAAGGCGGGCAGGAGTGTTTGTTGTATAGACTTTGCATTCACGCAAGTCTTTACCAATATTGATTGCGTTTGTGAGAGCATCATAAGTAGATCCAATATTCACTATAATAGGCTCAACACCAAATTCTTTGCAAATGTCGATACTATCTTGAATGTCTGCTTGTATACCATTTGGCATAAGAACTGGAATAACACGATCTTTGCCAAGATATTTGATGCCAAGCTTCAAACAAACTGTGGAATCTTTACCACCACTTACGCCAATAACCATTGGTGAATCTTTTCCATTCTTCTCAAACCAATCTTTGAACCATTTTTCAAGTTTAGGCTCAAATTCTCTAGGATCTAACATCTTGTACTCCTAATATTTCAAAATCGTCCAAGTCATTCTCACCATCGAGAATATCCAAATTTCCAGAGTCAAAATTTTCGAATGCCGCATCTCTTACAAGTTCTCTAAATTCTTTAGAGTCTGTTGACATGTCATCTGGAGCTTCTACATCAACTATAACCTCTTTATTGAAAGAAGCTCCAGAATTTCCAGCAGAATAGTCATAGTCACCACTATCCAAATCTTCATAGTCGTCATCATCATTGCAAGCGACAGTTGCCCATCCACTAATCTCTGCTTTTACTGTATACTTTTTCATATTTATACTCCATTTTCCTGAGCTGCATTTTCTTCTGCAACTGTAGCTGCAAGATTGCGGATAACTTTACACTGGCAGCATTCCATAACCTTCAATGCAGCTTCATGGTCTTCATTTGAAAGGCCCGAACAACCTTCTGCAAGAATTGTAACTTCAACATTGTCGATAGCTTTAATCATAGCGGCATTTGAGTTCACACAAATCGATGTCACTGTTCCACACATCACAACTTCATCACCAGGCTTAATGAGACAATCCCAATCGGTATAGCCAAAATGTGTCTTGTCAATAACAATTGCTTCAGGTGTGCTATTCAATTCTGGAACAATTTCCCAACCCTTTGTGCCTTTGACACAGTGAACAACTGGAAGATGCTTTCCCTCATTTGTTTCAAGGTAATTTTCAGAATGAGTGTCACGTGTGAACACAATCTGATATCCTTTCTCCTTAAAGTGTTTAATCTGATTCTTGATGAAAGGAATAGTTGCTTTTGCAGCTGGATTTGCCAAACTTCCAGTCACAAAATCATTTTGCATGTCAATTACAATGAAGTATTCTGCCATAGATTTTCTCCTAATATCTATATTCTATATTGTCTAATTCGTTTTCAAAACCATCTATGAATGTAATGTCATCAATCATAGTGTCAAAGTCATTCATGTCATTGACATATTCTTTTATTCTTTCCCTAAGCATAGTCGAAGATATGTCCAAATTTATGTCTTCGATATAAATATACTTTATGTTCTGTGGAAAATTATCTTCATATCCAGGCCTCTTGAAAACTACTAAGCTTTCAACATTGTCTAATATTGTCTGATAGTTGCACCATGTCTCAAACTTTTGGAAAGAATCTGAACCCATAGCAACATAGTATTCATAATTTTCTTGTCCAAAAGTTTTCTTTATCTCCATAAGAGAATCAACAAACCTCCAAGTGTCTGGAACATTCCTTTCCAAGTCTGAGACCACAACATTCTGAAGATTATTGTTACTTATAGCTTCCAATATAGAGTTATATCTCTCATTGAAAGAAAACATTTGAACGTTTTTCTTGTAATATCTGATAGTTGTTGGCACTACCACGACTTTGTCAAACCTTTTTGAGAGATTCTTAATAATCTCTAAATGTCCTTTGTGAAATGGATCTGCTGTCAACCCAAACACTACAAGCTTATTTTTCATATTATTCTTCCCAAGAATTTAATTCATATACAAGAGAAAACCACGAACACCCAGATTCTTCTGTGTATTTGCTCAATATAAGCCTACCAATTTGCATCCTTCCAGAGGAAATTTCATCCCATTTAGTTTCTTCAAAAAGACGGATTGCGTCACCTATCAAATCATCAACAGTAGCATATCCACCTCTATAAGAAAAGCCTAAAATCTCTGCTTTTTCCACTGTATCTGCAAAATCAAAACAATCCAAAATTGTCTGTTTAGCAGGATCTTCAATAACCTTAGGCAATGAATATAATTCATCTTGAAGTCTTTTCACTTCGTCTGGATTTTCGCCATTGTCAACCTCAATTAGTTCAAGCTGAATTTTGTTTCTCTTTTTCTGTAATGCTACTTTATCCTTAAGAGCCTTTTTAGAAAAGGATTCATTTTCGTCTTCTTGCTTGATTTCTTTCAAAAGATCACGCAAAATTGACTTTATTTCTTCTCTATTGATTGCATTCACTTTTAATGTCCTCTTCTCTTTCTCAAAATCACAAAAAATGCATGAGTTATGCTTTCACGATTTCCATTTTTTTCTACAAGTTCATCATTTACATAAAGATTGTACCAACGTCCGGTCTGTTCAACATATAGTCCTTGCTCATAAGTTCCCAAATAAAGCTTAGTTGACATATTTGCCACCTCTCTTTCGTTAGTTTCAAATATAATATATGGGAACTAGAGGAAAAATTCAAAAAATTATTCTGCTTTGTCCTCGCCGATGTCAAAAAGACCACACTCTATTCTTAGTAAGTCTTTAATCTTCCATTGAGTATGAATAGTCCTAAAACCATCAGATTCAAACATCACTTTAAGGCCCCATCTTTCTGCTGCTGCCAACTCGACATAAGCCCCCATAGAATTTTCCCAACCATTCAAAAGAGCAATATATTCATGTTTAGGAACCAATTCCAAATCACGTTTAAGGTATTCTGTCCAAACTTTAGGGCCCCACATATCTTCTTCTTCTTTGTTAGGCTTAATCTCATATTCTACTCTTGCTGTGTTAGTGACATCATATCCCAACTTAGTAAGCTTTTCTTCTGCTTTTGCAAAATGTTCTTTGAAATGGTCTGGGTCTATTGTCATAGGCCCACTTAGATACACTGTAGGCCTTTTCTTGTCTATATCACATGCACATTTAAATCCAGCAATAAAGCTTTCTTTTCTAATAGTATATTCTTCCTCGCTATAAAGATTTAAAAGGTTTTTCGTTGCATAGTCTTTTGCCGCTTTTATTACGTTATAATCATCCATGTAAAAAAGATTAATAAAAAAATGGAGCTCATTAAGAGCTCCATTATAATAGATTTCATTTTAAGATAAATTTAATGCTAGTCAGCTTCTCAATATCTGGAACTTCTATTTGCTCAAAGCTTCCATCTTGCGCAAAAATGAATGCTTCATAAAATTCACCATTTATAATGAAAATCTTGAAGAATCTTTCTGGCACTCTAATTTTAGATTTTCCTGAACCAAGATAGGTAGCTGCTACATTTTTAGAATATATTGGACCAGCAATAATAGTGACTAACGAAGCCTCTTTTGCTAAATCATGGCCATAAGTCTCATATTTTTTCCAACTTCCAGCGTTCAACTTATGGGTTTGTGGACAAATGTTGCAACATCTAAAAGTATTCGATTGTTCAAGCTTATCCCAATCCCTGTCGTTGTTAGGACACATGTGTCCTTTGTCATAACCAGATTTTTTGTAAGCTACTTCAGTAGGTGTGTTATGACATTGAACAAACTTAGAAGTGCGTCCTAATTTCGAATATTCGCTTCTAGTAGTTTGTACATCTGTGAGATCCCAAACCACTACAGCAGGATTATTATTTTTGGTGTCATACCAACTTTCATAAGAAACATGATTATGGTAGTCAATATTACTGCCTTCAACAATCTTTATATCAACATAGTCATTTGCAAAAACACTACCAAAAGCCACTATAAGTGAACAAAATAGAATTATAATTTTCTTCATAATTCTATTTAGTGTGAAATTATGCTAATTCTTCAATTTCCTTTATAGTGCTCTCAATTTCCTCTGAGAATGGATGCTCAGTCTTTTCAGTAAGGTCAGACTTCAATTTAGCATTCTCTTCCTCTAAAGACTTAATCTTGTCATTTTTAGAAATAAGTGCCTCTTTAAATAGCTTCAATTTGCTCAATACTTCATCTTCTCTCATCATAAAATTATATCAACTCCTCTATTTCTGCAACCAAATTGTCAACTTTGTCAGAATATCCTCCTGGTATAGATCTAGTTGTAGTTGGCACAGTTGGCTTTTCAACAATTGGTGATGCTTCCATTACTTTAAGAGGCTCCACTTTTTTCGAAAATTTCTTAATTATGTCATCTTCAGATTCTTCCATCAATTCAACGCATTTCTTACATTTTGCCTCATAGTCTTCTCTATTTATGATGCCATCACCAACATAATCTTTATACACTGAAATGAGGAATCTCTCTTTTTCAACCTCGTCTTTCCATCTAAGATATTGTGATACTTGTGAAAGCAATTTTCTATCTATTACTGCTTTTGGTGTGAAGATGTAGATTAAGAATTCCTGGACTATACCAAATATAGCAATGAGAATCATCATCATCCATTCTGAGACGCCCATTCCTCCAGCTTTCACATCAGCATTCATATAAGTAGCAATAAGTGTGAATATCTTAGAAGATTCACCAACATCACCTGTGTCAGATTGCCACCTAGAGATTCCAACTTGAAGTCTAGAGATTGCTGTCTGAATGTTGACTAATGTGCCATCATCTAGCATAAAGCGAATGAGCTCACCATCAGGTGTCTTGTATTCTTTATCAGCAATTGCTCTCAAAGTCTCTTCCACTTGAGCTTTATCATATTCTATTCCCTCTTCATAGAGAGAAGTTGTGTCTAGGCTCTCATTCTCCATTGCCTGTGCTTGCATGATAGACCTTAATTGTGTCTGTGTCATATAGTCTATGTTGCTGCTGTTGACACCTTTTGGCGCGCGTTCAACTGCACTCTTTCTTAGGTTGAACTTTTGTCTAGCTTTCTCATTCATAGACAAACTAGAATTATTGTCAATTTTATCTAATGCTGCCTGATAGTCAGCAATTCTCTGCCATGCTAAAGATACTTCTTCTTTTGCTGTTTCTTGAGCATTTTTCTGGCCATCTATATTTTCTTTTGCAGCAGCTCGTTTATCCCTCACACCTTCATTTATAGAATTGTTTAGGCTAATGAGAGTTTGTGCGTCGTAAGTCATATTCTTTATGGTCTGTTCCATAGTCCTAATCCCAGATCCAATTGAATTCACAGATAGAGATAGAGCTGTAATTATAGAGACCATTATTAAGAATTTATGGACAACTTGCCATGGTGTCAAAGCCTTAGAAATATTCTTGGCCCATGCAATTCCTTTTGCTTCTAGACGAGTCCTTAATTCCTTAAGCATTCCAATCTGCATAGCACACCAGAATTTACCGGAGGTGAATCCTAACGAGATGACAGTATATAGGATAGCGGCTGCTACTTGAAATGTTCCTACATGGAATTTGGATTTGCTTAATCCACTGAAAAATACCAAATCCACGAATCCAGAACAAATAGACAACAATATGCAAGTAAATAGGATTCCAGATACTGTAATTTTTGTCATGGACATTTGGAATTTGGTGGGTTGGCCTTTCTTAAATTTAATGAATGGCAATTTAATAATTGTTTTCTTTTTAACACTATTACTTTTCTTAGTCATTTTATCACTTTCCTTGTTAAGAGATTAATTAGTGACTTTATAATTTGTAAACGCATGACACCGAAAAAATAATAGGATTTCCAACTAATTATGCATATAGGAGATTAACACATGAAATTATTTTCTAGAAAACCATTTAGTTCTAATGTCCAAATAGCTTTGGATGGAACTACTTTTAAGTCTTATACACCAGCTCAGCTTACAGAAGGTATTTCTCTTAACGAGGTTGAAGACTTCAGCAAAATTACTGTTAAGGGAAGTTCAGGAGAAGAAAATTTTAAAAATTTAAATGTCATCACTAAAGCTTTTGAATTGAAGCCTGTGTATAAAAATATTTCTTTTGCATGTTGGTATTCATCTTCAAACTATTATGACTCTGACTCTTCAGCAAAGTATATTATGGGTGGTGTAAATGTTCCGGGTTCCTTTAATGCTGATGACTTACACTATGGTAATCTTCACCGCTGTTTACTTGTCTTTAAAAAAGACGATATATACTATATTGGTATAGATAAAAATGATGATCCAAGTGAATACAATATTGTTTTGATTTATGCTGACGGAGACTTTAAAATGCAAGATGACATTGAAAAATCTACATATGTAGACGATTCTGGAAATGAACAACCAAATGAACGACCACTTGTAAAAAGTGTAAGAGTTAAAGCTATTTCAGGTTTTTATGAAATTTCTGATCTTGGAAAATATCAAGACAACAATAACTAATTATGCATGAATAATGATAAAAAAATCTTTGTGTTTAATTATAATAACTATCTAAAAAATCCGGTAGCTGAGTTTTGTGTAGCTCAGCTACCTAATCCTACTATCCTTACTTTAGATGACTTGATGCCAGACATCATGAAATTACATCATGCTAAAGAAACCTATGAAGATCTTTATAAAAATAAAAATGGAAAATCATTACCTTCATTTTTAGGTGACCAAATTAGGCTATACTATTCACTTCAATATGACAATTACCTTTATTGTGATGCAGATGTCTACATGACAAAAGAGATGCAAGAGACTATTTGGGCTAATAAAAATTGTGTGTATTATGGAAAGAAATTCCACGAAATAAATAATGGCACTTTCTTTTGTAGTGATAGAGGATGTAAATTCAACGAATATTACTTCAATCTTTATGAGACAAAAGATTTAAAAGATATGTCTAATGTAAATATCTATTTTAAATATCCATATCATTTAGATTTTGAGAAAGAAAAAGCTGGAGACATGAATCTTCTAAACATTCCAGTAAAGCATTTCATTTTGTCTAAAATGTGGCATTTCAAACAATGTTATGACCAATCACCAAAAGATGACACTATATACTACACCAATAAAAGTGACTTTTGTTTGCAATTCATAAATCATCCTTTAGTTTGGCAAATTGGAGAATGTGCTGAACCTATTATAATAGCTTACAAGCACATAACTGGCAATAAAGTCAATGTAAAAGCCTTTCAATGGAATGTTGTAGAATATGAATATATTCCTCAAGACGTTCAATTTGACCTATGGAAAGAGCAAGTAAAATATACCTTACAAAATCCACACCTCAAATTTGAAGAAGTGTAAAAAGAAAGGAGGACAAAAGTCCTCCTTTTTAGTTACTTATTATACTGGGAAATTTTTGCCTTAGAAAAAGCTCTATAAGAATAATCAAATTTGTTTTCCTTAGGCTCATCACTCTTTGGTTGCCTAGAAAAATCTCTAATAGTGTAGTCTTTAAAAGATTCTTCTAGTTTCTCCAATTCCTCATCAGATGCACCAGTGATTTCCAATCCACCAACTCTGGTAGCATCTTCATTTAGGACCAAAAGCTTCCTATCAACTAGACCTTCACTTCCAGTCTTAGTGTACTTAAATGTCATTATTTTTGCTGACAATTTTTGCCTCCTTATTTAATTTCTGTTTATGCAGCTTTAGTCTCCAATTCAAAGACTAAGTGGTCCAACCTATAGATACAGTCATCTATGTCTTCAAATGAATGCAAATTTGCCAACTTAGGAAGCAATACTGAATAGACCTTCTTAACTTCATCAGATTTGTCAAATGTGAATTCATAAACCAATTCATCAATTTCTTCCTTAGTCTTCATAACTTCACATCTGAATCCAGTAGGAAGATCTCCTATGCCCATAGTTGTAAAACGTTTTGCTGAAGTCCTAAAATATTTGAGATACCATGAGCACTTCTTAAAGTCTTGAACAAACTTTTGCTCTATGGTGAGACCCTCTTCATTTTTTGAGCCAGCTCTATAGAGATATTTAGCCTGCATGATACAACCAGCTGCAATTCCAGAATATCCTCTTGTCAAGACTTCCAACAATTCTATACACTCTTTATGGCCATTGCCTTTCTCATAATGACCTGGGTGGTCGACCATTTTGTCATTCATTTGCTTTCAACTCCTCTTCAGCTTCTTTAGTAAACTTATCCATAGTGATTGGCAACTCTTTGTTAGCTGAAACCAAATCAGCTATATGCACAACTTTCTGTGGAAGAGCCTCTGGCAAAGGCAAAGCACCATCATAATATTTAGATGTATTCCATCTTCCCATGTGTGTCTCAACGTCTTCTGCAATCATGTTAGCCAAACCTTCAAAAATGCCATCTTTTCCATTGTCTTGTCCAAGTCTTTTGCCAATTTCACGAATCAATTTTGCAGCTGCAACTGGATGGTCAAACTGTGTATGTGAAGCGTCTTCTGACTTATACTTGCAAATGTCATGCAAAAGTCCAGCCACTGCTGTTACTTCATAAATGCGTTTGTCATCAAACATTTCATAAGCTCTCATTATCACTTTAGTGATTTCAGCAACCAAAATAGAATGGCGCACATTTCCACCTGAACCCATATCAGATGTAGGATGATATTTTCCAGAAGATGAAGCTGGATTTTCTGCATTAGCATCATCTGCACTTTCCAAAACTTTTATTGCCAAAGTCTTAATTGCTGGAATAGTAACATTTTCATTCAACCAAGGCTCAAAAGCCTTTACTAATTTATTTCCCATTATTTATTGTCCTCTTTTCTATTATAGATTAATTTTTGTTCTTCATTCTCTCTAAGAAGCGCTCTTCAAACTCATTCAAAACTTTATCAAACAATTCATACAAATCATCATAATAGAATTGCCATCGTGAAGTGTCTTCATTGTAGTCTCCATAATTTTCCAAATTTTCTTTAATGATGTTTTCTATTGACTCTGGCATTTCAATCCTCCATTACTCAAATTTTGTTCCAAACATTTCTTCAAATCTTTCTATTTCTTTTTTAAGATTGACTTTTACTTCTTCTTTTGAGATTATTGCATTGTAAAAATAATCATAACCACGAACAGACCCTTCCCAAGAAAAATAGAAGATATAACTATCCTCTTTGTTCAATTCAAATGGTATCTCAATATTCAAGTCTGATTCACGCACATTACTGAAGTCTCTAGGAAAGAGGTTGACTTTCCACTTATCGTGATTCTTTTTATCTTTATAAATAGGATAGTTTTGATAGATTGATAAAAGTCTTATCAATTCGTCTTTATCACCATTTTGTGGAAAGAAAAACAAAATTCCCTGTACACGGCCATCATTACATATAAAATCTGGCACTGATATAGACTTTATCTTATATTTGTCAGCACATCTATTTAAGAATAATTCATTTTCATAAACTGCACATCCATCTTTGTCTTCGAATTCTTTGCCATCTTCTGCAACATATACCTTAACATTACTGGCGTAAATTCTTTTAATAGTCTTTACTTTCATATACTACCTCTAATTAATCGTTAAAATGCCTATAGCAATTCCGCTTATAAGTATAAAAAACATTGATGCTGCGCTCATGATCATTCCTAATGCTTGATTAAGAACTTTCTTGCTATTCATAAGATGGAATCCTATGATAAAAATTATAATTGAGCAGAAGAATATTATTAAGTATCTGAATAAACTCATAACTATTTACAACTCCAATTCTTTCTTCCATACAGTATTTTTATTCGTTTCATCATAATATTTTCCACTTCTTTATCCAAACAAAGTCCAATTGAATGTGAATTAAATTTTTCCATTATAATTTTCATTATAAGAAGGAGCCACATTATCCATAACTCGACCACATATATCTGACAATATCAAGTTTGCTAAGTCAGATTTAGAATCTTTACTAATCAAAGTTTTATCAATGAAATTATTTGTACAAACATGAACGAAATGAGAAAGCCTATCACAAATATCTCTTGTAA
>Ga0326513_10000647_pt1 | contig 29697 bp, 53 predicted proteins | sample 2_2465_0518_D_FD_203654 | JGI IMG/M metagenome (GOLD analysis project Ga0326513, IMG submission 203654) | Bovine rumen microbial communities from UC Davis, California, United States - 2_2465_0518 | ecosystem: Host-associated > Mammals > Digestive system > Stomach > Rumen | place: USA...
TCCTGATGATATGGAAGTAATGACGAAAAAAAACTGAAATACTTGGAAATGTTGCTTATGTTAATAGTATACGGCAAGTTTATTATAGTTTATTTGGTATTGATATACCTTGTGTATTGCTATCGGATGAATTTAAGAAAGAAAATGAGGAAACTAATATATGATAGAAATTATATGTCAAGGAAAAAGTCTGAGTGAAGCAAAAGTAAAGTGTATGGTGACAGAAATATTGCTCACAGAAAAAAAGATATCAACAGACATGAAAATCAATGTGCTAAATGCTATCGGTGATATATACATAGTAGAAAGAGAGGAACAGATATGAAAATTTATGTTGTGACAAATGGTGAATATTCAGAATATCATATATGTGCAGTATTCACTGATAAAAAGAAAGCAGAGTTATATTGTTCTATTAGAGAAGAAAAAGAATTTTTAGATAATTTCTGTTATATGTTTGGTGATGAATATATGATAGAAGAATATGATACTGATGACTCTAATATAGAAGGTACAGTATATTACGGTGTTAGAGCAGTAATATTTGAAAATGTTGACGACCGGTTCAATGATTATACAACATTTAGATCTACATCACCTATAACTGATCGTATGACAGAAGCAAATAGATATTGCAGATCTGGAATGAGAAGAAGAGATTGTAAAATATATACATATTCTATAAATGAATTGATATATAATGAATTAAAAGACGATACTTTTGTTATTAGAGATTATATTAAAGAAAGGATGAAAGACAAAAAAGTTGAAAAGAAGTATACAGAGTATCAGGAAAGTGAGGAATAAATGTATAGCATAGTACTGACAGATGGAAAGATTATAAATGTCAATGCAACAGAATTGGAATGGATTGAAAAATCAAGGACGATAAGAATATTTAATAATAGAAAAGTAGTTGCAAGAATTAATATGGATAATATAGTTGGATGGATAGATTCAAATTATGGATATATAAAATCAGACAAATTAATAAAAAATTGTGAAGAATCTGGTTGGTATGAAGGAATGAATAAAGATGAAAGTCTAGAAGAAGATTTAAAATCTTATAAAAATTAAAAAGTGACAAATCAGCAAAATTGAAAGGAGAAATTGTCATGAATACTTTTGAATCAGCATTTAAGAATGCATCTCATTTAACAGAAACTGAGAATGGAGCATTAGCTCTGAACACAACTTCAGATCCTTGTCTTGATCTCTATGCTACAATTGGAGCATTAAGAGGGGCAGATTCAACAAGAATAGAAACTCTTATTGAAGAAGCATACAAGGTTGATCCTCTTCTTACAACAAAAATTATATTTTATGCTAGAGATATAAGAGGTGGTCTTGGTGAAAGAGATACTTTTAGAATAGCTTTAAGGTATCTTGCTAATAAGCATCCTGAAGCTATTCAGAAAAATATATGGACTATTGGAGACTTGTACGGACGATATGATGATTTATATTATCTTATTGATACTCCATTAGAGCCTAATATGTGGCATAGAATGGGTGTAGTCTTAAGTATTGATCTTAATAATATGTCAGAAAATAAGCCAGTTTCATTACTTGCTAAATGGATTAAAACACCTGATGCAAGTTCTGAAAATACTCGTAAATTAGGTATCCTTACAGCAAAGAAACTTGGATATTCTGTATATAATTTTAAGAGAAAACTTAGAGCTCTTAGAAGATATCTTAAGGTTGTTGAAACTAAGATGTCTGCTAATAAATGGACAGATATAAATTATGCAGAAGTTCCTTCTAAGGCTATGACACTCTATAGAAACTCGTTCGGACGTCATGATCCAGAAGGATTTGACAATTATATTCAGAAAGTTAATTCTGGAGAAGAGAAAATAAATTCTTCAACATTATATCCTTATGATCTTATTAGAAAATATGAATATGAATCATATAATAATATGCTTGTTGAAGATCCCATAATAGAAGCTCAATGGAAGGCTCTTCCTAATTATATTTTTGAAGGTGTTAATGCTATAGTTATGGCTGATACAAGTGGATCTATGAAATGTATGAATAGACAACCATTGTTTACATCTATATCTTTAGCATTATATTTTGCTCAAAGAAATACCGGAGCTTATCATAATTTATGGATGTCTTTCTCTACCACTCCTAATATTCATGAAGTTAAAGGATCAACTCTATATCAGATGCTTTATTCTATGGATGTAACTGATTGGGGAAATTCAACTAATATAGAAGCGGCAATGTATCTTATATTAGGTATAGCACTTAAATCAGGAGCTAAGTCTTCAGAACTTCCAAAAGCTTTAATAATTATATCTGATATGGAATTTGACGAGGCTTCTAGAGGAGGATTTGCCTATGATGAATGGAAAGAAAAATATTCTGAATATGGATATGAACTTCCAAATATTATATTTTGGAATGTATATAGCCGTCAAAATACTTTCCATGTACCTCACAATCAGAAAGGTGTTCAACTTATATCTGGCTCATCGGCATCATCTTTCAAGAATGTCATTGACTGTATCAATATGACTCCTAGAGAAGCTATGCTTAAAGTTATTAATTCTGAAAGATATGATCCTATTACTATTTCATAATTCGCAAGAAATATTCTTCCTATAATAGGTAACTTATAAACTAAATTTTTATATTTTTAGGAGGAAAGAATTATGAAGTATAATATGAAGAAGTTTTCTGAGATGACATTCGCCGGAAAGGTGTTGTCAATTTTGATTCAGATTGCTAGTATATTTACATTTCCGATTGATTTTATTATCGGATGTCACTATGCTTGGCAGAATGAAGGAGTAATTGACTATGAGACTATGGCGATTGATCTCGGAAAGATCTTACCGCTTCAGTACGCTTCCAACTTAGTATATACTAAGTTTAGGAAGTAAGTTATAAACAGGAGAGTAATCTGAAATATGGTTACTCTTTTGTTTTTAATTATATTTAGGAGGAATAAAAAGAATGGGACATTATATGACCCTTCAACAAATTCTTAATAAACCTAAAATTATATTAGATGAGACTTACACATATGTTATATTACTTGCATCAGGTCATAAAATAACTTTGAAAAATATGACATATGATGTATATGTTCCTGAAGATGATACTTATGAATTTGGGAATGATTATGATGCATATGTATATTCTAGAAAAATTGTATTAGGTTTTGAAAAGCATAAGGAGAATATAAATGAGCAAGGAAATAATTAATGCAAAAATAACTAGAACAACCATAACTATGAGCGATCATGGATGTTTAACATTTTATGTATTTTTTGATTCAAATGCTATTCATTGCGGTATTGGAGGATATTGTATTGGCCATGGATATTTAGGAGCTGAAGACGATACATTTGATGCAACTGATAAAGGCCTCATATCTATGATGAGAATTATGGATACAGTTGGTGTTGAACGTTGGGAAGACCTTAATGGAAAATATGTTAGAATAGAAAAACCTGATTGGGGAGATTCTTGTACTAAAATTGGTAACATAATTGAGGATAAATGGTTTGATATTAAAGAATTCTTTAAGGAGGATTAAAAATGAGTGATTATGAAATAAACCTAAAAATTAAAAGTTTAAATGATGACATTGATTTTTTAAGTAGTTTTAAAGATTTTAGAGAAGATAAACAACCTGATCCTGATTTATTAAAAGCTCTTAATTCAGCTATTGAGTGTATGAAAAAAGAACTTTATAAATTATTATTAACGGAGGATAAAAATGAATCATGAAGATATGACTTATACAGAAGCAAAAGACATTCTTGAAAATTATATTCATACTGAGTTTTTTGATCGAAAAGATTCTGATGTTGGGCAGGCAATGGTTAAAGCTATTATATTGTTAGAAAAAGAATCTAAATTAGAAGAAAAATATTCTGGTGAATTTTCACATTGTCCAGTATGTGATTGTGGTCAAATAGATAATAAAAATACTTCTAATGAATACGGCAATATTAATATAAAAGAATGTCCTCAATGTGGATTCTCAGTTATGATATTAAAGACTAAAGGACATCATGATTCTAATATAACTAATGCTATGAGTCGAATATGTTGGGGTAAAGTATATGATTTATATAAAAAAGGAGCTAAAAATGGAAGTTTTATTATACCCTGGCAAATGTTTTATGCTAATAGTATAAAAATTGAAAACTTATATGTTAAATATGGTTTTGATACTGATAATATGTTAAAATGGTGGGATATTTAGATAAGGAGAACAATGATGAAAAAAGGTCTGAATGAAGCCGAATATAAAAAGTGGCTTTATTATAGTTTATTAGAGTTAGTAGACTTGTACGGACGAGACAAAGTTCTGGCAGCAATACATAAAATGGAGGAAAAATATGAAAACCTTAACCAGAAATGAGTTTTTAACATTATTGAAAAGTAATCCAGGTAAAAAGTTTGTCTTTCAAGAAAATCGGAATAATGACCCATTTGACCCAGATATTCATATCACTAGTGGTGATCCAGAATATCCAGCATTTGGAGCCTTTTATATAGATACTAATGATGACGATTTATTAGTAGAATATGACTGGGATATAAGAGGTGACTACATAGATGCTGATATGTTTAATGTTTTCGATGAAAATGATATTAAAGAGGTAATAAATTTACTATCATCAGCCATTTATTCAGAAAAAGAAAGTGAGGATAAATAGGAGGTATTTGAGATGGACAAAACTGACATGAGAGCTGTAGATGTTAATAGTAATTTTAAGAATTGGCCTGCTTGGGATTATAAGGATTATAGGCTTGGACAAAAAGAGGCAAAAGCTTGTACGGACGCTTTAGACAATTATATTTGGTATGATGTAGAAAAGCAGGGTATGCCCAAGGAAGATGGATGGTATTTATTTAAAGCTATTGACCATTATAGTAATGTATATTATACTTCTTTCTATTACACACAAGACTCAATATATCCGACTGACATCACTCATTGGCGTAAGATTGTAGATAACGAAAATGCATATATGGAGGAACAATAAAAATGAACTTTTTATTTTATATTATTTCAGGTGTTATATTTGTTGTTAGTTTAGTGCTTTTACAATTGCATGATAACTGTCCTCGATTTTGTTTAAATGATGTAATTCATAATTTGGTTAATGTTACTTATATTGTTAGTATATTTTGTATTATAATACTGGCTATACTTTCAATTGATTTATTACCATATATGATTCATAAAGAAAACATAAAAAATGTTAATCAATATGAATCAGTCATATATGAGTTAGAACATCCAGAGGAATTTAGAGAAATAGACAGAATACATGATGTGAAGGATTGGAATAATAAATATGATTCTTATATTTATTCTCATGACAATAATATTTTCTTTGGCATATTGTATCCTCTTGGTGATATGGAAGGCACTGAACATATAGATATTGAAAAGTATTTAGGAGAATGACTATGAATGCTCGACAAAAAGCTAAGTATTATAAAAAGAAGTATGAAGAATTATCACACAAACAATCCAATAACTTTTTTATGAATGAAGCTGTACCATCTTTTCCATTTGAACCAAATCAGTCAATGCTATCATACCATATTGGTAATTACCATGTTAGCAAGTCATATTATTTTAGTGATATTGATTCGTCAAACTCTGCTGAAGAAACTTTTAAGCCTTGCCAAACTATGGAGGAGAAAAATGATATATACTCAATGTAATTATCCTAAACTTAGAGATTTATTCATTTCTAATGTTGGAAAAATATTTGGAAATGGATCATCGTTTCTTGATCATATTGAAAACGAGGACTATGATACTGACACTTATGACTGTTTTTTCGATGGTAGTGGTGAAAATTATATTATTAACAGATTAACTAGTGAGTATATTAATTGGTATAAATTTAGTCATATAGGTAGAGATATACATATTAATATGAATGCTGTTTATAAAATGTTACCAAATTGGCTTGAAAAATTCTTAATAGATTTTAAAGAAGGTTAAAAATGAATGAAAAACATAACAGTAGGATAGTAATTTATTTGACGAATAGTATTGATCCTGTTATAATATCAAACATAAAAAATCCGGCATATAGTATTGGTGTTGATTTTTATTATATTTATGATGGTGATCATACAATTGGTGAATTTAGGAATGACTATGTAATTGGTATATTTATTGAGGAGAATAACAATGAGTAAAAGTAAATACAAAATTGGAGATAAAGTTATGACTATTTCAACAGCATTATATCCTAAATCAAGTTATCTAATGGGCGTTGTATCAAAAATTCATCAAACAGAAGACAATACTGAAAAGCGATATGATGTTCATTATGGCATAGTTGATATCCCAGATGAGAAAAATGTACCCGAGAGTGATTTAAAATTGTTTGAATAAGAAACGACTGAGAGGAAAATAATATGGTTAACGCATTTGGAGAAGAAATTATAGATAACGTAAATCATCCATCTCATTATGAAACTGGAAAATTCGAATGCATTGACGTTATGTGTGAAGCGCTTGGTGTTGATGCTGTAAAAGATTTCTGTTTGTGTAATTCATTTAAGTATATTTATCGTCATAAACGTAAAAATGGAGACGAAGATATTAAAAAAGCACAATGGTATCTTAATAAATATATTGAATTATCAAACGATAATGAGTCATAGTATTATGATATGTCCAGATTGTAAAAAGAGAATGACTTGCACCAATACTTATACAGAGATGGTGAATGGCGTTCCAAAAACTGCAAGAAGACATGTTTGTAATTGTGGAAAAGAACTCTATACCATTGAACAACCGGCTGATATTTTAGATACTTTGGATATATTATCTCATCGACAAATTAAATATGATAGAACTAAGAGGAGAAATAAAAATGAAAACCTTACATTTGGTTGTCACCACATTATGTAACAGGAATTGCAAGTTTTGTTGCAATAATCAGTACAACATAGCTAATTTGGAGTATGCTACAGATGACGACTTTAAATGGTGTGAAATGCTTTGTCTTACTGGTGGAGAACCTTTTACGTATGCAAACCCAGTTAATTTAGCAGCACGCTATAAAGCTTTATATCCAAATATTAAGTCTGTTATTGTGTATGCTAATGCTGTAGAATTAGGAAATTATATTCTATTAGCTAATTATATTGTTCACAACAGTACTGTTTCCTATGACATATTTGATAATATAGACGGTATAAATGTATCTATTAAAAATGCAGCTGATCTAGATGTGTTTAATCATGTAATTATGTGTACACCAAGTTTCTTGAAAAAAGAGAAAAACAGAGTATATGATTTTCTCGATACATCAGAGATTAAGCAATCTCAATATTATTCGATAATTAAACGAAAGTGGCAAGAAAATTTTATACCAGCTGAAGAATGTCGTTTTAAAAGAGGAAACTAAAAATTATATTTAACTCTTGAAAGGAGAAAAAAATGGCAGTAAAAATATTAAAAATACTATGGTCGATCCGATAGAAAAAACTTGCAAAAATTGTGGATCAATATTCACTTTTAATTATGAAGATATTCAAAGAAAAGAAAGAGATAGTTTTATTGGATATACTATGACTGACATTTATGTTGTATGTCCAGTATGTAAAAAGAGTCTTTCTATAGATACGGATAAAGATTGTAAGCCTAAATCAGGATCATCTCTGAAAGAGTTGGCTAAAGTTGTTGATGAAGCAATAGACGAGGCTTAGATTGCAGAGGTTTAACTATGCACAGTCAGAAATTTAGAAATAGCACTAAAAAGTGGAGAAAACAGCATAGGAAGTTTCATCCACATGATCTTATATTTTGGAAGCCTCCTGGAGTGAAGTGGTCTGATAAGGAGTTTTGCAAAAAATTAATAGATAAAATTGACTTTGCATTAAACTCAGGTTATATTATAACTTCCGAGGAGTTAAAATCCGTAATGGTAATCGATGAAGATGATGGAGCTAAAGGTAGACATACGGTTCACAAATTTTATGGTGTTGAGTTATTAGTGCCAGAAGGAGCTATTAAATATGAGCAAGACTAGTCTTATGAGGTATGTTTGTGATGATTGTGTATATGTTGACAACTGTAGTTTCAAAGTAGATATTAGAGCGTTTGATGACATATTACCTATATGGGTACCAGGTCCTTTTGGAATTTGTCATCGAATAAAAGATGCACAAGAATGTAATGTATTTGAAAAGTTTTGTCATTTCATTGGTGCTCTGGTTGACGAATTAAGAGCTTTATAATTTACTGTTAGGAGGAATTAAAATCATATGAAGCTTAAATTATAATTAGAAAGGAAAAGTTATGTACACTTATACAAAAATTGAAACCATCTATGAACGTGATACAGAAGGAACTAAGAAGTTGATCGAGGGGCAGTTCCGTAATAAAGCTGTAGAATATTTGAAAGATCTTCATTGGATCTGCACAGAAAAAATTGACGGCACAAACATCGGTGTAATATGGGATGGGCATAAGGTTTCATTTCAAGGTAGAACTGAAAAAGCTGATATTCCAAAGCATCTTTTAGAAAAGCTTGAGAGTATCTTCTTAACTAATGAAATGGAAGAGATGCTTGAACAATTATTTGGTGAAAAAGAAGTTATATTCTTTGGTGAAGGGTACGGCAATAAGATACAGAAATGTGGTAATAATTATATTCCAGATGATACTTCATTTATTTTATTTGATATCTATATGCCATCAAGTAATATTTGGCTAAATAGAATCAGCATTGAAAGTGTTGCAAAATCTCTTGGAATAGATGTAGTTCCTATTATATGTATTGCACCACTTGATGAGGCTGTAAAATTTGTTAAGACTCATCCTAAGTCAACAATTGGAACAGCTAATATGGAAGGTTTAGTTTGCAAGCCCTATGAAGACTTGTACGATCGAAATGGTAACAGAATTATAGTAAAGATCAAAGCTTGTGATTTTTAAGGGAGAAAACTAAATAAATGAAGAAAGTAATTTACATAATTATAGGACCGTTTGTGTATATTTATGGTTGTATAATTGGTTTCATTAAGGGGTTTTGTAAAAGCAATAAAAGCATTTAAAAATGATTAAAAGGAGAATTAAAAATGAAGGTTCAGTATTTATTAACATATCCACAAGTATGTGCTATTAGTTCATTAGCTCATATTGATGGAACAATTTTGTATGAAAAGTTTTTTAACAGTGAATATTTTTTAATGGTAAATATTTAGTTGAATATAATGTCACTGAAGATCAAAAAAAAATATGCTAGATTCTTTATTAGGTCAGAAAGGTTATATAATCAAGAACGAAACACAGTGGCCTTCTGATGGAGATAGATATTATTATATAAGTGCTGAAGGTGATGTATTATTTTCCAATTGGTACATCTCGAAAAATGGTGCTTTTTCACATATAGATAGCGAAAGGCAAGACATTGGTAATGTTTTTAAAACTCAAGAAGAAGCTAAATTTGAATGTGAAAAATTAAAGGTACTTAATAAGCTAAAGAGTTTATCTGATGATGATCAAGAATGGAACGGTGACAATAGGCACTATTTTATTGTATATGATTTTGAAGCTAATGATTTTTATTTGCGGTCAAATTGTAGTATAAAAATGCCACATGAATATTGGTTCAAATCAAAAGAATCAGCTGAAAATGCCATTAAGATTATAGGTGAAGATAAACTTAAAAAGTATGTGTTTGGTGTAGAGGAAAAATAAAATGATAAAAATAATTAAACCTGGCACTAGGAAAACGACATCATGTGAAAAATGTGGATGCTTATTTTCATATGAGCAGAAAGATATCCGTATGAAAGAACAGGAGATACCATCTGTTGAATATGTAGAATGTCCTCAATGCCTTGAATTTGTATTTCTTAAATCAGTTAGAGCTAAATAAAGAAAAGGAGAAATAAAAAATGAAAGTAATTACAGCACCTGAATATTATGTTCCTACCAGAGAAGAGATTACTGTATTTCTTGCTGGAGGCATAACAAATTGCGAGAATTGGCAGAAGGAGGTAATTAACTATTTAATGTCTTTGCCGGAAGAAAAGACTGATAAACTTGTTATATTTAATCCTCGTCGTGATAAGTGGCCTAAGAGTTCTGATACAGAAGAAATCAGAAGACAGATCAACTGGGAAGCTGATTATATTCGTTCTGCTGATGTATTTTCAATGTATTTTACTAATACTGAAAAATCTGATCAGCCAATTTGCTTCTATGAACTTGGTAGGTATTCTGGTGTATTTGGTAAGAAGGATATTATATCTTATCAAGAAGGTTTCAAGAGAGCATTAGATGTTGAGTTTCAGATGAGTACTATTAAGAAGTGGGGACATGCATGTGTTAATGCTAATGCTAATTTTAATGTTAATAAGAATATTACACCTGTTCAGCATGCAGAGCTTATATTTGATAGGTATAATGATTTAAAGTCTTTATAATAGAAATAATTATTAAAAAGGAGAATTAATAACTGATATTATAACAAAAATGATGACGATCGCATAGAAGGAGATAAAAATGGGTGATTATATAATAAAAGATATTACAGATAAAGAAAAAGAAGCTATTGAAACCCTTTTGCATTGTGAAATAACACCAACTAAAAAAATCAATAATGAAATTTTATTGTATGATGAAGTTATGGTATATGACTTTTTTGGAGGTAAAAATTATTTAGGTGTTATAATTGGTATAACTAATTCTAATGAACCATTATATTCTGTTTGGGTACCTGATTGTGAAGAAGCTGAAGTTCCACAATTAATGTATGATACTATGTTTAAAAAGACCGGAAGATCATATTTATCATTCTTTAATAAAGCTAAAAATTACATGAGAGGTGTTAATGGATGACAGAGTATATATTACTTATTAAAGATCATAAAAATCCACAAAATTATATTTTAAGACATGCAAGAGAAGTAGCCTATTATGATTATTCTGAAGCTATGAATCTATTATATTTGTATAATGATAATAAAAACATTATAGGAATATATAATTTTGATGAAATAATTGGAATATATAACTATAGTTCAGAATATAATAATGGAAATTTTGATGTAATTATATCTGCATCGCATGAGTATAATAATGAAGTAGTACATTTAAATTCCGATAAATTTAATATTGTATCTAATAGTAAAGCTTTACACCTTTATGATGATTCTATTAATAATAAAAATGAAATAGCATGCTTTAATATTAGGAATATTATTGGTGTAAGAATAGAAGCATAATTCACAAAAATTATTCCTTCTTTAATAGGTAACTAATTAAGTTCAATTGAAGGAGGAATTTAAAATGGAAACAATTTTATCAGTAATTAAGTTGATAGTGCTAAAGGTATTATATTTAATATTTTTGCCAATTGCACCTATTGGTACAGTGATATCTCATTTTTACCTATGCAATCTGTATAAAAGATACAATCGCGGTTTGGTAAAAAAGGGAAGTTTTTCTGAATTAATAGCAGAATGGTGTAACGATATGTATGGACATACTCTTTGGCAAGATATCATCTGCAGATTACGACAGATATTCATTGTTTGGAATATCGAAGATTTCGAGCATAATGTATTGTATTTAGTTGGTAAATGTAAAGAAATGAAGTAATTTACGAAAGCGGAAATAGAGAAATCTAGGACCGCTTTTATCTTTCGCAAAAATTAAGGTTTCTATAATGAAAGGAGAAAAATAAATGTTAACATTATTAATTGTTGGAGCATTAATAACAGGAGGCATTATGTTATTTTCTCCAAAGAAAAAAGATGAGGAGGAGAAGTCTGAATAAGGCTTCTCTTTTCTTTTATTATTCGCAAAATTTATTCTTACTATAATGGTAGTAATTAACTGAAATTTAACTTAATAGGGGGTTCTATTATGAACAAGAAACAGAAGTGGGGTTTCATTGGCGGAGCTGTTGCTCTTTTGGCTGGTATTGCTGGCATTGTGTTTGGAGTAAAGAACTCTAAGCATGAGTGCTTGGAATACCATGACAATGAGAATGATGGCATCACTAATGATCCGGATTTCACTGTTGTTGATCCTGGAAATGCAGAACCTACTGAGGAATAATCAGTAGTTACAACTGAATACAGAGATAGGAGGTATGGTCTAATTATATTAGATTTACGCCTCCTATAATGTTTTTTCTATTAATTATATTTGAAAAGAGGTTAATATGATTAGTTTAGTATTTAATAATGTTAGTCCAGTTAATGATTATGGACTTACAAAGAAAGATGTAATTGAAGGTTTTACAAGGGCAATTAACGACGATAAAAATATTGCTATTATAGATGATCGAAATGAAATAACTTTACTTATCGGACAGCCTTGTAAGGATAAAAATGACGATATTACTTTGCATATAGATCTTACAGATGAAGAAGGAGCTGTAATAGCTGGAGAAAGAAAAGGAGTTTAAAATGACTAATAAGAAAATTGTAATTACTGATGAGACAAAAACCAAAGTCACTAAAATTGTTAAAAAGGCTATACCCTATGTTATTGGTGGAACCATTGCTGGTATTGTAGGATTTGTATGCTATAAAAAGGGAATAAAAGTTGGTGTAAGATCTTATGAAAATAATCTTTCGAATTTTTTGATAGATCCAACCCATTTTAACGCATTTCCAATTGATCATGATGCAACAAAAAATGGCTTATTATTTATAACCGGCAATGTGATGAAATCAGAAGATGATATTGTAACATTCTTTTCAAATAGATATCACAATGGAAATCCTGAACCAGAAGTATTAGATAATATTATAAAGTCAGCTAAAGTAATATTATCAGACTGGCATATGAATTAATTATATTTAGGAGGAATAAAAATGAAAAAGACATTTATTGCAATTAAGAACTTTGTAACTAAGCCTGAGGTTATTATTCCAGTATTAATGGCTATGATGGGTGGTTCAATACTAAGTGCTGGCAAATCTATTGGATTTAGAACCGGATATTTAGCCTCAAGTGAATATTATGAGGCTATAATCAAAGAAAATTCTGAAAAATGCACGAAATGTGACTCAAATCAGTCATAAAATCGCAGAATTTATTCTTACTTTAGTAGAGAGAAGATATATAGTATAAAAATATATTATATATTTTCTCTTTATTTTTTATTTATATTTGAAAGGAGTATGAAATGGGTTTTAAGCAGACATTTCTAAAAAACTTACCAACAATTCTCACCGTTGCTGGTATTTTAGGAGTAGGTGGGACAGTATTCTTTGCTATTAAGGTAACACCTGAGGCAAAGAGAAGAATCGATGATCTTAAGGATGAAAAAGAAAAAGAGATTTGGGATCGTTGTGAAGAAGAAGCAAAGCAGAAGTTAGTTGAAGAAGGAGACGAAAACTCAGAACCTACAAACAATCAAGTAGCAGAAATATATGATGTTGTTCCGAAGAAGGAATTTAGAATAGCTGCTAAAGATGTATTTAAAGAAGTTGCTGTATTATATATTCCTACAGTTCTTATGGGTAGTGCATCTATTGCAGCATTTGTGGCGGCTAATACTATTTCTTATAAGAGACTCGGTGCAACAAGTGCAGCTCTCACAGCAACTGAAGAAGCTTTTAGAACTTATCGTGAAAAAGTTATTGAACAGATAGGAGAAAAGAAAGCATCTGAAGTTGTAGAACGAATTGCAAAAGAAAAAGTTGAAAAGAATCCTCCGAAATCAGATAAAAATCCTGATGGACAGCCAATTATTGTAGCAGGTAGTGGAGACACACTTCTTTATGATGCATTAACTGGAAGATATTTTACAATGGATTTTGATGAATTTAAGAGACGAATTGTGAATCTTAATTTCAGACTTATTCATGAAGACTTTATTTCAAAGAATGAATATTATTCAGAAATCGGATTGCCTCCAGTAGCAGATGGTGATGATTATGGATGGAGTGTAGATAAGGGTGAAATAACTCCAACATATAGTTGCATTATGGCAGATGTTGAACACGGTGAAAGACCTTGTATAGTTGTTGATTTCCTAGTTCTTCCTGGACCAAGGTTTAGATATGGCGATGGTGTAGCATATAATAGATATTAATATATGTGACTCTTACAGCAAATTTGTTGAAAATGCTATTATAGAGTCATGGCATATTAATTATATTCCTCTTTTCTTTATATTATTGGGACTCTCACAGCAAATTATATATTCAAGGCAAATGAATTTATAGAGTCCTGAAAAGGAAAAGAACTCTTGAAAGGAGAATACTCACCCATGGAAACAAGAAAATTTGAAATAGATCTTAAGAAAATTGGAATCGGAGCAGTAAAATTAATTGTTGGAGGGGCTGCATCTTTTGGAGCTGGTTATATTATTTCAAAATATGGTAAGGCAGCTATTTCACCAACAGAAAAAACTCTTAAAAAGGTTGTAATGCTTATTGGTGCAGCAGCTTTATCAGGAGCAGCTGGAGATGTAGCAAGCAATTATATTGAAAAGCAGGTAGATCAGGTTGTATCAATTGGAGAAACTGCATCCCGTTTTATTAATAAAGTAGCAGGTGATGAAAAGGAGGCAGATGATGGCGGAAGTGAAAATGCCGACGAAGAGTGATGATTCTGGAGGATTAGAAAAATATAAATCTCTACCATCAAATAGCTATAAATCTAAAGCAGAAAAAGAATTAGAAGAAAAGCAAAGTTCTGAACCAAGATTAACTAAACGAACAAGTGGAGTTAAACAGAAAAAGGGACTATCTCAAAGATTTAAAGAAACATTTCTTTCACCAGATAGTGATAATGTTGGATCTTATATTTTGTGGGATATTCTTATTCCTTCTGCTAAAGAGACATTTGCAGATCTTATAAATGGAGCAATTAATATTCTTTTATTTGATGGTGAAAATAGATCATCTAATCGTCGAGGTGGTTCAAGAAGAATAACTGATTATTCAGGAAAATCTAAAATAACTATCGGTGGACGATCCACTTCAAGTAGTAGAGAAAGAACCTCTCGTGGAAGAAGATTTGCAGATGATATTCTTATTGAAGGTACAGACGATCAATCAGCAAGACAAGTAGCTCTTGATATTCTTGATGAAATGAATGAGGCTATATTTGAATATGGCCAAGTTCGTTTATCAGATTATTATGACGCAGTTGGGGTTGATTGGTCATATACAGACAAAAATTGGGGTTGGACAAGTCTTGAAGGTGTCAAACCTCGTGCAGTTCGTGGTGGAGTTATAATTGACTTACCAGAACTTGAACAACTTTAATATTAGAAGTTTGTAAGACCTCTTAATATATTTGGACTCTTACAGCAAATTATATTCAAGGAGAATGAATTTATAGAGTCCTGGGGTTTACAATCCATTTCCTTCCTTTCTTATTGGTGTGCTCAGCTTCCATGCTGGGCATGCCTGTGGTAGGATATGACTACTTTATTTTTTATTTAAAGGTGAAATTATCATGATTTTATGTTATATTTTATCTGGTTTGTCGTTATTTTCTGTTATTTTACTTTTTCTATTAGTTAGAAAAGTAATAAGACATCTTGACGATTTAACGGTTGAAGTTAATGCTTTAACTGAATTATTTAAAAATTTATATTTAGAAGCAACGAAAGGAGATAAATAAATGTCACTAATTAGATCTTATAAGAGAAACATATCAAGAAATCGTATGAAATTTAATGGTTTTAGAAAGATAAATAAGGGCCAAAAGGCCGGTTCATATTTTTCAAACCATTGGAAAGATGAACTTAATTATATTCCAAGAAATAATAAGAATCATATTTGCCATAGAAATGATGAAAAGCACAATGTACCTCAGGCAGTTTAATTATGAATATTTTACCATATGAATTCATAAAAGAAAAATATTATAAAGGCACTAATTCAATATTATATTTTCCTAATGTAACAACTAGTAATTTAAAAATTTGTCCAAAAGTTAAAATTCCTTATTATGGACTTAGAGCTAATATTATATTTTTTGATTATTTTCCACTCCCTTGTTGGGAAGAATTTTAAAGCCTTGTATAGATTAATCGCATATTATATTCTTTCTATAATAGGTAAAAACCTAGAAAAGGAGGTATAATATATGTTAGGATTTAAGTGGTATCTTATTAAGACATTAAGAAGTTTTAGGAAGGCAGAAGTGGCCTATCAAAACTTTATAACAGCGAATAAGTATGTATTTGGTACTCGCGGTGTGCAATTTAAGTGTTTCTATAAATTTGTAGAGACTCATAAGTGTGTACTTCGTATACTTAACACAAACTTTGATCTGTTTGAAGTTGAGGAAGGTAAATTTGTCAACTGGCTTCGCATAGATACTTTTGATAAAATACTTAAGGTTAAAAGATCATATTATATTAATCTTGAAAATGAAAAAATAGAAAGGATTGAGGCCCTTGAATAGGGCTTCTTTCTTTTTTCTAATTTACTCGTACTTTATTTTTTATTAAAACGTAATATAAAAAGAAAAATCCAATAAATAAAACATCAAAGAAAAATCCAATAAATAAAACATCAAAGAAAAATCCAATAAATTATATTTGAAAGGAGAAACAAAAATGAGTTTCAAACAAGTACTTTACAAAACAGCTTTCTTAGCAAAGCAGCATGCACCTGAGATAATGATTGGTGCTAGTATTTTAGCAGGAGCAGGAGCACTTTTCTTTACTGTGAGAGGCACTCTTAAACTTGATAAGGTTTTAGATGATCATACAGATAGAGTAAATAATGTAAAGAAGAATTATATTCCTGAAGAGAAGCTGGCAGCAGTTGAGGAGACTGAAAATAAAAAGGAGTTCCTGGTTGACATGACTGATGAAGAAGTTAAGTCATATAAGAAGGATCTTTTTAAGGAATATGCAAAGACAACTGGCTCTATAGCACTTAACTATGCTCCGGCAGCAGCTTTAGCACTTGCATCAGCAGGTCTTAGTATAGCATCTTATGGAATTATGAATAAGAGATTGGCAGTGGCTATTACAGCTCTTGAGTCAGTAACTGCATCATTTGCTGAGTATCGTAATCGTGTGAAGAAGGCTTATGGTGAAGAGGCAGAGCATGATATTTACACTGGTAAGATAACTGAGCATGTTGCGGTAGAGAAGGAGCTTAAGAATGGTAAGACAAAGCTTGTAGATGAAGAAAAAGTATCATATAATGGCATAGCTTCATCTTATGCAAAGACATTTAATATCCATAACTCAAAATTCTTAGCTGGTGAAAACGGAAGAGCATATAACACTGAATTTATTGAATTTGCTGAGAAGAATGCTAATCTCACTCTTAGACTTCAGGGATTTATATTCTTAAATGATGTATATGATATACTTGGATTTGATCCTACACCTGAAGGACAGCTTGTTGGATGGCTTGACAACACAGAAAATGGTGATGGTCAAGTTAAGTTTGATATAGTTGAAAATCTTGATGAGAAGAATGAAGATTACGATGAATGGCTTATTGATTTCAATGTAGATGGTGTTATATTTGATAAAATTTCACTAATTAAGCATTAATTCTCCCTTTCACAGAATCGCTTATAACCCCTCTAGAAGCCTCAGGAAGGCCCTTTAAGCTTTCAGACATATATTTTACTGCTAATATACCTTAAAAGGGCTATTTGGGGCCTTTAAACGCGTTTTAGAGGCATTCTAGGAACAAAAATAAAGGAGATAATTACCAAAATGAATAATAAAGTAATTATATTTATAGCTTCAGGTGTTTCTCTTGCTATAGGAGCAGCTGGTGGATTCTTATTAGGTTCTCATTTGATGAAGAAGAAATATGATGATTTGATTAATCAGATGAATGATGAACTTAATGAATATGCTGATAAGGCCATGACAAGTAGTAATAAGACAATTGAAGAAACTACTAAAGTAAAGGACTATTCAAATTATATTTCAACTCTTAATGACATAGAGAAGAAATTATTTGAGCAGGCACCTGATAAAGAGCAGTTTATTCATGCAAGAGAAATGGTAAAGAAAAATGATACTCTTAAGGCCCAGTATATCACAAGAAATAAATCTGGTGAGAGATTAGAAACTCCTAAAGAGTATGAAGAAAGAATTAAAACTGCAATGGGTATAGATCCTGATGATAATTCTGAATTTGCAAGAGATTTGGTTGAAGCAGGACCTGATGAAGAAGGAACAGAACTTCTTAAGTATGATCCAGAGCCACCTTACATGATTGATGAGACTGATTTCTTTGATAATCAATTTGAGAATTTTGAAAAGATTCAGTTTACATATTTTAGTGATGGAGTAACGGTGGATGAAACTGATGATATTATTGCTGCTCCAGAGGATTTGGTTGGTGCAGATAATATTATTGAACTTGGACCTCATAATCCTACTATATTTGTAAGGAATGAAGCTCTTAGTACTGACTATGAAATTGTGTATAAGGAAATGACTTATAAGGAATTTATGGGAGCTGATTAATGTCAAAAGTAAAGTTTAAAAGGCAATTGAATATGGTTGAAGATGAGTATGAAAATACATTATATTCATCTACAAAGGATCGATTGAGCAAGCTTTACAATTCAAAAATGCATGTGGAAGAAGATCCTGGTATTAATAATTTTCTTAAGAAAAATGGGTTTAATATTAATAAGGATTCTAAGACTTGTAATGATTCGGGGTCTTCTTTCGAGGTTTCTAAAACTTGTACGGACGATGGTAAGATTAAAGGTGCTTATGTATTATATTTGGATTGGATCTTTGATAAAGTCGGACGTAAAGAAACCAGAAAATATTCTGATTTATTGCTTTTATTATTTAAGTATATATTTGTTGAGACTGATATTTGTCCAATGGATGTTAATAGAGCAAGAGATGGAATAGCACTCAGAAAGATATTTTATGAAAATAATAAGAAAATATCTCCTGAACAATTTGAAGAGATGATGCATGATGATTGTACATGGCTTGAAATGATCCTTGGATTAGCTTGTAAGATCGATGATCAAATGATGTTTGATATGAGCATGGGAAATAGGACATCTCAATGGTTTTGGCTGATCATAGAACAGATGGAATTAGACCAATTTGACAATAAAAATATGGATGAAAAGCGTGTAATTCAGATGTTAAATGACTTCGGAGCTAGAAATTATAAAAATAATGGTAAAGATGGTATATTTAAATGCTCAAAAGATGTTAGAAATGTTGAAATTTGGTATCAAATGATGCAATATTTTAATGAAAATTGGGTTAAATTTTAGTGGATTTTTTGTTGGATTTATGTTGGTTTTTTTGTTGGTTTTTTGCCTATTTTTGGATATTTTTAAAAAAATGAGAAAAATTTGGATAAAAAAAAAATGGGTCTTTAAAAAAGTGCCTGATTTTTCCAACAAAAAATGGTCAAAAAAGGCCAAAAAAAGGTCATTTTTGGGGTATTTTTGAGGTTTTTGTTTGTTGGATTTTTATATTTTTAATTATTATATAAATATGTGAAAAAATTAAAAATAAATATATAAATAAAAACCTAACTTTCCAACAAACAAATCCAACAAATAATTTTGAATAAAATATGGAAAGGAGCATATAAATATTATGGATTTCTTTAAAATAGAGTCAAAATATGTAAAATCCGCTAATACCATATATGTCAAACCCAATTTTATAGTTAACGATTCTAAAGATTTGATAATAAAAGGTGGCGATTTTTATGCTATATGGGATGAAGAAGCCGGTATATGGTCAACAAATATTGATGATGTAATAAGACTTGTTGATAAAGAATTATATTCTTATGCAGAAGAACTTCAAAATAGACCAGATAATAATGCTTTTGTACAAGTTCAATCAATGCAATTATATGATTCTAAAGTTTGGTCAACTTTTAGAAAGTATATGAAAGAATATAGAAATTCTTCTAAGGTACTTGATTCTAAAATTATATTTAATAATACACCAATTAAGAAATCCGATTATGCAAGTAAAAAACTTCCTTACGATTTAATAGAAGGTCCTATGGATGCATATGAAGAAATAATAAGTACTTTGTATGAACCAGAAGAAAGAGATAAACTTGAATGGGCCATAGGAGCAATTATATCTGGAGATGCAAAAACCATACAGAAGTTTATGGTATTGTATGGAGATTCTGGAACAGGTAAAAGTACAATATTAAATATTATATCTGATATGTTTGATGGATATGTTTGTGATTCATTAGATGCTAAGTCATTATCAAGAAGTTCTGATTCATTTGCTACAGAACAACTTTCTAGTAATCCATTGATATTAATCCAACATGATGGTGATTTAAGTAGAATTGAAGATAATACAAAGTTAAATAGTATTGTTTCACATGAACCCATAAAGATTAATGCTAAGTTTAAAAATGAATGGACTTTAAAACCTCAGTCATTTATATTTATGGGAACAAATAAACCTGTTCAAATAACAGATGCAAAATCTGGATTATTAAGAAGATTAATAGATGTTCATCCTAGTGGTAAATTATTATCTGAAAAAAGATATTTTAAGTTAATGGATCAAGTAAAGTTTGAATATGGAGCAATTGCTTATCATTGTTTAAAGAAATATCAAGAAATGGGTAAAGGATATTATAATTCTTATAAGCCGTTATCAATGCAAGAGGAAACTGATTATTTTTTTAACTTTATGAAAGACAATTATATTTTGTTTAAAAATGAAGATAAAATAACATTAAAAGCTGCTTATGAAATTTATAAAACTTATAATATTGATAGTAATGATAAGTTTATTCTTCCTAAAATGAAATTTAAAAATGAATTTGAAAATTATTGGGATGAATGTAAAGAGACAGCAAGAGATAAAGATGGTAATTTAGTTAGTAATTTATATAAAGGTTTTAAAACTGAAAAGTTTGGTAAACCTAGAGATATTAATAATATTAAGAACGATAATAAAATTGAAGATATAGTAGAAACTATTAAAAAAGGCGACGAAGATAAATGCTGGTTATCTTTTATAACACCAGAAGAATCGAGAAGCATATTTGACGAATTATATTCTGATTGTCCTGCACAATATGCTAGCAAAAATGATACTCCAAGTAGAAAATGGGAAAATGTTAAAACAACATTAAAAGATATTGATACAACAAAATTACATTATATTCGTACTCCTGAAAATCTTATCGTGATTGATTTTGATATTAAGAATGAAAATGGAGAAAAAGATTTCAATAAGAATTTAGAAGCTGCTAATAAGTGGCCAAAGACATATGCCGAATTAAGTAAGAGTGAAGCTGGTATACATTTGCATTATATTTATGATGGAGATGTTAGTAAACTTAGTAGAGTTTATGATGACAACATTGAAATTAAAGTATTTACCGGTAATTCAGCATTAAGAAGAAAACTTACAAAGTTTAATAATGTTGAAATAGCTCATATAAATTCTGGCTTGCCTTTGAAGGAGGATAAAATGGTTAATTTTGAAGGAGTAAAAAATGAAAAGAGTATAAGGACTCTAATACAGAAAAATTTATTTAAAGAATATCATGCTGGTACAAAACCTAGTATTGATTTTATAGATAAAATTCTTGATGATGCTTATAATTCTGGAATGCATTATGATGTTACAGATTTAAGGCCAGCAGTATTATTTTTTGCAAGTAATAGTACAAATCATTCTAGTTATTGTATTGCAAAAGTCAAGAATATGAAGTTTAAATCTGAAGAAGCATCAGAATATGTGACTGCTAATGATGAAACAATTGTATTTTATGATGTTGAAGTATTTCCAAATTTATTTGTAGTTGTTTGGAAGCCTGATGGTAAAGATCCTATTAAATGGATAAATCCTACTAGTTCACAAATTGAGAAACTCATTCAGTATAATTTAGTTGGTTTTAATAATAGACGATATGATAATCATATTCTCTATGCTAGATTAATGGGATATACAAATGAACAACTTTATGAGCTAAGTCAAAGAATTGTAAATGGTAGCAAAAATGCAATGTTTGGTGAAGCTTATAATTTAAGTTACACAGATGTATATGATTTTGCATCAGCTGCTAATAAGAAAAGTCTTAAAGCATTTGAAATTGAACTTGGTATTCATCATCAAGAGTTAGGCCTTCCTTGGGATCAACCGGTTCCAGAAGAATTATGGGAAACAGTTGCTGATTATTGTATTAATGATGTTGTTGCAACAGAAGCAACTTTCCATTATTTAAAAGCTGATTGGACTGCAAGAAAGATTTTAGCTGAATTATCAGGTCTTAGTTATAATGATACGACAAATGCTCATAGTACAAGAATTATATTTGGAAATAATAAACATCCTCAAGATGAATTTAATTATACAGATCTTAGTGAAATGTTTCCTGGATATAAATTTGATGCAGGAAAGAGTACTTATCGTGGAGAAGAAGTTGGAGAAGGTGGATATGTTTATGCCGAACCAGGAATGTATAAAAATGTTGCGTTATTGGATGTTGCAAGCATGCACCCTTCAAGTATAGAGAATTTAAATTTATTTGGTGATAGATATACAAAGATATTTAGTGAAATTAAACAGGTTAGAGTTTATATTAAGCATAAAGAGTTTGATAAAGCTGCTGAATTATTTGGTGGAAAGTTGGCACCATATCTTCAAGATGAAAGCATGGCAAAAGATTTATCAAATGCTTTAAAGACAGTTATAAATTCTGTTTATGGATTAACTTCTGCAACATTTGATAATCCATTTAGAGATCCTCGTAATATTGACAATATTGTTGCAAAGCGTGGTGCTTTGCTTATGATTAACCTTAAACATGAAGTTCAAGAAAGAGGATTTACAGTTGCACATATTAAGACAGATTCAATAAAGATCCCTGATGCAACACCGGAAATTATATCTTTTGTAATGGAATATGGTAAGATGTATGGATATACATTTGAACATGAAGCAACTTATGAAAAGATGTGTTTAGTTAATAATGCTGTATATATTGCTAGATATAAAGATGCTGAAGAATGTAATAAATTGTATAATTATATTCCAGGAGATAATGCAAAGCACGGTAAAGAATGGACTGCAACAGGAACACAATTTGCAGTTCCTTATGTATTTAAGACTTTATTTAGTCATGAACAAATTATATTTAGAGATATGTGTGAAACTAAGTCAGTTAAAACAGCTATTTATCTTGATATGAATGAAAATCTTCCAGAAGGAGAGCATGATTATAAATTTATTGGACGAACTGGATTATTCTGTCCAATATTACCAGGAAAAGGAGGCGGATTACTTGTAGCTCAAAGAGATGATAAAAAGAATGGTGGTTATAAGTATGATGCTGTTACAGGAACTAAAGGATATAGATGGCTTGAATCAGAATTTGTTGAAACTATGCATAAAGAAAATGATATAGACAAGTCATATTATATTAATTTAGTTGACGATGCTGTTCAAGAGATATCACAATATGGTGATTTCGAATGGTTAATATCTGATGAATTAATTGAAAATGATGAAGAGTCTGTGGATACTATGTCTACAGACTTTATGCCATTTACTTGAAAGGAGAAATATCATGGCAAAGAGAGAAAAATTCACTAAAGAAATTAGTATTGAGAATGCACAGTTGAGATTTAAGAACTTTTCTGGAAAACCTGGAAAGTTTAATACTGAAGGAAATAGAAATTTCTGTGTAATTCTAGACGATCCAGATTCTGCAAGAGCTTTATCAGATGCTGGATGGAATGTTAAATGGCTTAAAGCAAGAGATGAGACTGAAGATGATGTACCTTATATTCAGGTTAAGGTTCAGTATTCTGAAAGAAGTAAGCCTATAATTTGGCTTATGACAGAATGTGATGGAGAAATTATAAAAAAGACTCAATTAGGAGAAGATACAATTGATATTCTTGATTGGGCTGAAATTAAGAATGTGGATCTCATTATAAGGCCTTACAATTGGGAAAATAAAATGGGTCAGTCAGGAATTAAGGGATATCTTAAATCAATGTATGTTGTAATCTCAAAAGATAAGTTTGCTCAGAAGTATATAAATGTTCCCACTAGTGCAGCAGATGCTGTTGCTGGAGTGGAAGATTAATTGATCAAATTATATCCTCATCAAAGAGAAGCTATTACAAAACTCAGATCTGGCTCTATACTTTGTGGTGGAGTTGGATCTGGGAAAAGTATAGCTGCTTTAGCTTATTATTTTTGTAAAGTGTGTGGTGGAGCTATAGAGAAGAATGGAGAACCATATTTTAAAGCTATGGAAAATCCAATAGATATTTATATAATTACCACTGCAAAGAAAAGAAACTCTGGAGATTGGGAACACGAAAGTGTTGACTTTCTTATTTACCCAACTATTGATTCATGGAATAATATTAAAAAATATGAAAAAGTAGAAGGAGCCTTTTTTATATTTGATGAACAACGAGTTGTTGGTTCTGGATCTTGGGTTAATTCATTTTTAAAAATAACAGCTAATAATAAATGGATATTATTAAGTGCTACACCAGGTGATACTTGGATGGATTATATTCCAGTATTTATAGCTAATGGATTTTATAAAAATAAAACACAATTTGTAAATAGACATGTAATTTGGAATAGATTTGTTAAATTTCCAAAAGTTGATAAATATTTAGAAGAAGGATATTTAAATCGTCTGAAAAACATGATACTGGTTCAAATGCCTGATAAAAGAGATACTGTTAGACATTATTTTAAAGTTCCAGTTAAATATGACAAAGAACTTTATAAAAAAGTTTGGTCTACTAGAAAAGATCCTGAAACAGGAGAACCATTTTTAAATATTACGCAATTAATAACTTATATTAAGAAAATTAATAATTCAGATCCAAGTAGAATAAAAGCTATTAATAATATATTAAAGGATTTTTCAAGAGTTATTATATTTTACAATTTTGATTATGAATTAGAAATACTTAGAAAATTTTGTGAAGACAATAATTATATTTATGCTGAGTATAATGGTCATAAACATCAACAAATACCAGATACTGGTCAATGGATCTATTTAGTAAATTATATGGCTGGAGCTGAAGGATGGAATTGTACAGAAACTAATTGTATTATATTCTATTCTTTAAACTATAGTTATAAAATAACTGAACAATCATGCGGAAGAATTGATAGAATTAATACTCAGTATATAGATTTATATTATTATACATTAATTAGTGATAGCCCTATTGATTTTAGAATAAATGAATGCCTTGAAAGAAAAGAAAAATTTAATGAAAAGAATTTTGCATTGAATGAAGGCATTAAAGATAGTGATTTTGATTAAAATGAATTAAAATTATATTTTTCAAAATCGCAAAATTTATTCTTACTATAGTAGAGAGGAAGAGATATGATATCAGCGCCTGCTGGTATATACTCCCTCTTTTATTTTTGTCGAAAGGGCCATTATGAGAGAAAATAAATTTCAAGCAAAAGTAATTCATGACATAAAATGTCGATGTCCTGAGTGTATGGTTCTCAAAAATGATCCTAATTATATTCAAGGTGTGCCTGATTTATTAGTATTATACAAAAATAAATGGGCTGCTCTTGAATGTAAAAAAGACAAGGATGCATCAAAGAGACCAAATCAGGAACATTATATTCAAAAAATGAATAAAATGTCATTTGCAAGATTCATAAGTCCTGAAAATAAGGAGGAAGTCCTTGATGCAATGGAACGATCATTCGAAGCTTAGGGATACTCATGCTTTTTTAAGTGCAAGTCAATGGCATTGGTTAAATTATGATGATGCAAAACTCATAGAAAGATGGCAAAGTGCACAAGCTGTTGAAATGGGTACTAGACTTCATGCTTATGCAGAGGAATCAATAAGACTTGGTCAAAAACAAAGAAAAATTAAAAAAACTCTGAATATGTACATAAATGATGCTATAGGTTTTGATTTAACTCCTGAAGTAGTATTATATTATTCAGAGAATATCTATGGTACAGCAGATGCTATAGGTTTTAGAGATAATTTATTACGAATCCACGATTTAAAAACTGGCAAAATAAAAGCTCATTTTGAACAATTATATATTTATGCTGCTTTATTTTGTTTAGAATATGCAGTTAAACCTGGAGATATTCAATGTGAATGTAGACTTTATCAAAATAATGAAATCCTAATTGATAATCCAGATGCCACAATTATATTACCTATTATGGATAAAATTCAAAGAGCTGATAAAATACTTAATAGTATTAAAAATGATTAATATTATATTTAAGGAGGATGAGGATCGTGGAAGAGGAATTAATGCACTATGGTGTTCCAAGAAGATCTGGAAGGTTTCCTTGGGGTTCTGGTGAAGTTCCATTTCAGCATGAAAGCTGGTTTTTGGACAGAATGGAAGAACTTCGTAAAAAGGGATATTCTAATGCTGAAATAGCTAAAGATATGGGTCTTACTACTGAGCAGTTCAATAATAGAAACATGATAGAACGTGCTGAAAGAAAAAGAGCAGAGATATCTTTTGCTTTAAGGCAAAAAGAAGATGGATATTCTAATGATGCCATAGGAAAGATGCTTGGCGGTAAAGGTGAATCTTATGTTAGAACTTTACTTGAACCAAGTACTAATGAAAGAAACAAAGTTATATTTGCAGTAAGAGATGCTATTCGTGATGAAGTTGATAAGAAAAGATATGTCGATATTGGTGCAGATACAGAATTAAATTTAAATGTCGCAAGATCTAAAATGGATGCTGCAGTTCAAATGTTAAAAGATGAAGGATATCAAACATATACTCCTAAACTTCAGCAGATTGGTACTGGAAAAAATACTACTTTTTTAGTTCTTGGTCAAAAAGACACAAGCTATAAAGAATTAATGCAAGATCCTGGTCAAATAAAGCCATTGACAGATATTACTATCGAGTCAAAAGGTGATGGATATCAAGTCAGAAAAGTTCAATTTCCTCAATCTATAGATTCTTCTAGGATATTTATTAGGTATAATGAAGATGGTGGAGTTGATAAAGATGGTGTTATTGAATTAAGAAGAGGTGTTCCTGATCTTGATCTTGGTAAATCAGCTTATTCTCAAGTAAGAATAGCAGTAGACAAAGATAGATATTTAAAAGGAATGGCTGTATATTCAGATGATATTCCTAAAGGATATGACATTATATTAAATACTAATAAAAGTCGTGAAGAAGGTCCTAATAAAGCTTTTAAAGAAATGAAGCATAATAAAGAAGGTGAAATTGATAGAGATAATCCTTTTGGTGCTAATATCATGGCTTCCGGTCAATCTTATTATATTGGAAAAGATGGAAAAGAACATCTTTCAGCTATTAATAAGGTTAATGATGAAGGTACATGGTCTGGATGGGCAAATAACCAAAATCTGGCATCACAATTTCTGTCAAAACAGCCTCTTAAATTAATAGAGAGTCAGCTGAATCTAAGTCTTGCTCAAAAGAATGAAGAGTTTGATAGGATTAAGAAATATACAAATGCTGAAATAAGAAAGAAAGCATTAGAAGAATTTGCTGATGAATGTGATGCTTCAGCTGTAGATCTCAAAGCTGCTGGATTACCTAGACAAAAAACATCAGCTATACTTCCTGTAAATAGTTTAGCTGATAATGAAATTTATGCACCAAATTTTAGACAAGGTGAAGAAGTAATTTGTATAAGATATCCTCATCAAGGAACATTTGAAATACCTCGACTTAAAGTTAATAACAATAATGTTGAAGGCAGAAAAATGTTAGGAACCGCACCTATAGATGCAGTTGGAATTAATTCTAATGTAGCCCATCAGTTATCAGGAGCTGATTTCGATGGTGATAATATATTAGTAATACCAACAAGAGGAATAAACTTTAAGACAAGAAAACAAGAAGGTGCATTTGAATCTCTTAAGTCATTTGAGCCTAAGGAAATGTATAAAATGAGTGATGAAGAGATAGCTCTTAATCCGTCTAAAGTTCTTAGTCCTCAAATGAAACAGAAACAGATGGGTATAACAACTAACCTTCTTACTGATATGACATTAAAAGGTGCTTCTGATGAAGAAATAGTTAGAGCTGTTAAATGTGCACAGACTATTATAGATGCTGAAAAGCATAAACTTGATTGGAAACAATGTTATAGAGACAATAATATTGCCGAATTAAAGAAACTTTATCAGTCAGATCCTAATAATCCTGGAAAACATGGAGCATCTACATTGATATCTAGAGCTAAAAACGAAAAAGATATTCCTGGTGTTAGAAGCTACTATAAAACTGATCCAGAAACTGGTGAAAAGATATGGCAATATAGTACTGATGATAAGTATGTTAATAAACAGGGTAAAGTAGTACAAAAGATTACCAAATCTACACAAATGGCAGAGATAGATGATGCCTATAAGCTATCCTCAGGTACTAGACAGGAAGAACTATATGCTGGATATGCTAATGCTCTTAAACAGATGGCTAATGAAGCAAGACTTGAGAGGATACATACACCTTCTACTAAGAAGAATCCTTCTGCAACTAAAGTATACGCTCATGAAATAGCATCATTGGGAGATAAAGTTAAATTGGCTAAGTCTAATACCCCTCTTGAAAGACGGGCTCAGGCTATAGCTAATTCTATAATAAAAGCCAAAATTAAAGACAATCCTGCTATTAAAGATGATAGAGATTGGTATAAGAAGGTTAAAAATGCGGCCCTTGCAGAAGGTAGAGCTATGACTGGTTCATCTAAAAAGAGTAGAATGGTTCATATAGAACCTCGTGAATGGGAAGCTATTCAAGCTGGTGCTATTGGAACAACTCTTATGAATGCTATTTTAGCTAATTCAGATTCAAAAGAGATTCGTGAATTGGCAACACCAAAAGAAAACACAACAACAAAATACATTTCAACTAATAAAGCGAATGTTGATCTAGCAAAAGCTATGATTAAATCTGGTTACACGCAAGCTGAAGTTGGTGAAAGACTTGGATGTTCAACTTCTCTAGTTAACAAGATGGTTCATGGTGAAACTATTTAAAGAAAGGAGCGTCATATGGCTGAAGAAGAAACACTTGACGAATACATGTTGACAACCGTTGACAATCCTTACAATCCGTTTACACAATGGGATTTATGGTTAAATTTTGATCAACATATGAATTATGGAACTTGTGAGTATCTTGCAAGAGTTGTTGAAGAGTCAGAAGGTTTCACTCCAGAAGAATCAATTCGTGAAGGAAATAGAGCAATTAATTGGATTGTAAATAATGATCCTTTTAATCGTTATCGAAAAGTTAGTAGAAAAGATTTTGATTCTAAAATAGATGAAACAAATAAAAATGTTGAAGAGTTTTCAACAGAAAAAGAAGATTAATTAAGCCGTTAATAGATTTAAAGTATTAATAAAGTACTTAGAATCTATTTATACCTACCCCCCTCATCCTATGGAGTATCCATCTTTCAACAAAATGAATTAATTTCGGTCATGGATTTTATTTAATTGGCAAAAGCTTTTTATTTACAAACAAAAAACTTTTTATTAATGCTCCATGACCTTAATTGGTTCATTTAATAAATTTATTGATTAATTTTAATAGATTATTAAATTATTATTGATTAATTAATAATTTTTATTAAACTTTTTATTAATGCTTTAGTGGCATCCTACGATTTGATAGGATTGGATACCCGGGGGAGGGTTCGAAAAATATAGCCCCCCTATGTAATCGCGGCGGTCTTCAAAAAAGCTCCGGGGGA
>Ga0326513_10000648_pt1 | contig 29693 bp, 24 predicted proteins | sample 2_2465_0518_D_FD_203654 | JGI IMG/M metagenome (GOLD analysis project Ga0326513, IMG submission 203654) | Bovine rumen microbial communities from UC Davis, California, United States - 2_2465_0518 | ecosystem: Host-associated > Mammals > Digestive system > Stomach > Rumen | place: USA...
ACTGTAAACTTACACAGAATGATGAGACAGGCCAATGGTTTTTTGAGATTGCCGCACATGACGAAGCATTGCCATATATGTTTGACTTCAAAGAACGATATTTTACATATGAACTTTGGAATATTCTCAGACTGAAATCTTCGAATCAGCTAAGAATGTATGAAATTCTGAAACAGTACGAAAAGCTCGGAAAACGCCGATTAGTTCTTGAAGAACTTCGTGCATTGCTGAATATTGCTCCTAATGAATATCCTCGCTGGAGTGATTTCAAAAAACGTGTTCTGGATAGCTGTCAGCAAGCACTTGCTGAGTATACAGATATTACATTCACTTATGAGCCAATCAGAACTGGGCATAGATTTACTGCTATAATATTTTTTATTCATAAAAATGAAAATTATGTTGATCGTCTGAGGCTTGATGATTTTATTTATAAAAAAACTGCCGAGAACATTCCGGAAAAACCTAAAAAATGGGTTCCTCTCAGTCCTGACACGGATGATGCTGTTGCTGAAAAAGTTTACAAAGATGAAAATCTTACATTTCTTGCTGATGCATGCAATTATGAATTTTCTCCGGAAGAAGTCAGAGTTTTGTTTGATTATCTTCTTCAAATCGGTTATGTCGGCCCTGAAAATGCAATTAAAAGATACAGACTGCTCAGACAGGCCTATAATCGTATGAATGCCGCGCCCAATATTCCGAAAAGAGACTCTGTTACAGATGATAATGTCCATAACAGACGCTTCGGATTTATGAAATATCTCTTCGAAGACAAATATAATTTTGATATCTAAAAAAGTTTACAATTTATCTATTGTTTTTTTACTGAAAAAATGTTATTATTTTCTATATATCACTTAATATGATCTCTAAGTTTTCCGTTCCGTAAAAAACGAAAGGAATAATTATGAAAAAAAATGAAATCATTTTCAGCCCTCTTGGTGGTGGGCAGAAAGTGGGAGCAAGCTGTTATTATCTTCATTTCGGAGAACATCATATTTTGCTGGATGCTGGTGTAGATACAAGTAAAAAACTTATGAAAGCCCCTGTATGGTCGCACCTTCTCCAAGCTGGTACTCTGTATTCCATGAACCAGATAGAGCAGATCTATATTTCCCATGCCCATATGGATCACATTGGATTTTTATTTGGTATGATGAACGAATGTCCCAGAGCTGGTGTATATATGACAGCAATTACAAAATCTTTAGCAGAATTGCAAATCTATGACAGAATATATCTTGAAAATATTCATAATAATGAAAATAAAAGACTTGCTGCCCAGAGTTGCCTTGACAGAATCACTCTTGTATCTTACATGAAAACAATGGGCTTTTCTGATTATAAAGTAACATTCTATGAAGCTGGGCATATCCCCGGAGCAATGATGACACTGATTGAATACAAAGGACGCTGTATTCTGTACACAGGAGATTATTCCATTTCTGCTTCTCCGTTGTGTAATGGCTGTTTCATTCCGAAAGACAAAAAAATAGATATTGTCATTTTATGCGGACTTCATGCCAAACATCCGGAATACTGTAAAAAACAGGATGTTCTTTTCAGGCAGATCAGCCGTATTTTCCAGACTGTACATGAAAAAAAATATTCTATACAGTGCAATATCAGTCAGTTAAGCAAAGGGGTAGAATTTCTGAAGCTGCTTAATCAAAATAATCTGGCAGGCATTCCTGTTTTTGTAGATGAAGATATTATGCAGGTAGCTGAAAAGATGGAAAAAAACGGTTTTCAGATTTTATCTAAATACAACAAGCCTCTTTCAGAGATCGAATCATCTCAGCCTTATATCTGTCTGGTATCCAAACACCGAGGTAATTACTATTGCCTGAAACAGCAGGATATTGATTTCACACTGCATGAAGATTTTGAAGAAATGAAGCAGTTTATCAAGCTCATCAATCCTAAACACGTCTATCTGGTACACTGTGCATCAGCTCTTCATGAAGGAGATACTACTATTGAACAAATTCTTATGATGGACGGCGATTGCCGTACACAATTTACATTTGCCGCAGAGCAAGAAATTTATTATATATAATATTTATCGTATGGAGGACATTTTTTATGATTAATGCAAAAAGAGAAGACCTTGCACGATTCCGTGAACTGGCACATTCGGCAGTGCTTCGCCGCAGAAAAACCGCTGAAAGAGTTACTTGGCAGAAAAAAGAAGATATTCTGCTTGAAAACAGAATTTTTGCAGTTTTCTGCGAAAATCCGTCAATTCAGCCTTCCAAATGTGCTATCCGTCTGGAAAACGAATATCATATCTCCATTACTGGCAATCAGGTAATCCGCATTCTGAAAGCAAGAAAAATGGGACATCCTGATGAACGAAGCGAACTTTTTGAATGGGCCAATCAGCTGGCCGATCTGTTTGGAAAGGCCATTGCCGGCGAAAAAAATTCGCTTGAAAAGCTGAAAACGCTGGTAGAAAAATCTAATTCTGAAACCGGCAACTGGCACGAATCACAAGGCCGTATCTGCGTAATTGGCATCTATCAGAAATTCCCTGAAATTGCAGAGGCCAGTGACGAAGAGATTCTCTATAAATTCGGCAATTCTCTGGGGAAAAACTTATTCTATGCTCTGTGTGATGCAGTAGGCAGTATGTATAATTTTAAGATCACGCCAAATCCTAAAGATTCCGGCAGTGATGAAAGAAAGAGCAGACCTTCTGCTGTTTCCGCCGAACAGGCTGCAAGAGAGATCGAAACGCTTAGAAACGAACTCGAAAGAACCAATGACATGTTATCTGACCTGCAAAATGAATTTGAAGAACAGCTGAATGAAAGCAAGATCAAAGAAATGACAGATTTCTTTGCTATGCTGAATTCTGAAAGCTATGGCTGCATTCTTGATCAGCTTCTTACACTCAGAGAAAATGTCGAAGCTCTTAGAAAATCCGGTTTCAAACTTCCGATCGAAATCAACGGCATTCTGGCTTTGGTGAAAAACATGTGGAAGTTTGTAATAAAAAATCAAATCAAGCCCATGTGGCAGCCCGGCTCTGAAGTAATGGTAAAAGCCTCTGATGTGGAGTTTTCCAATTATACTGGTTCGCCTTTTACTTCTGAAGAAGAAGTGAAATGTGTAAAAGTCCTTTCTCCGGGCTGGGTTTTCAGAGATAAGGAGGTGCAAATTTCCCGTCCGCGTTTAGAAGAAGTCAAAAAAGATCAGACGGATCAGTAAACTGATCCTCTGTTCTGCAACCCTTATTTATTTTTCTGTCACTTAATTATTACGAAAGGAGAATGTTACTGGCCGTTGTGCGGCACATAAAGAGCATTTTCCGTGCTTTTTATGAATTCAGTAACGAAAATTTATTTATGGCTGCTATTACTAGTATTGGCATTGACCTTGGAACCACAAACTCGGTGCTTGCTTACACTAATCTGAAACTTAACGGAGATATTGTAAGTAAAGTTGTGGATATTGAACGTCCGGTTGATATGTATTCTGGTGTAGGCAATACTTCAAGGCTGACCACCATGAAAAAAACTACGCTTCCCTCCTGTGTTTATTATATTCAGGAACAAAATTATAAGCCTCTGGTCGGAGATTTTGCTAAAATGCAGTATTCTATCAGACCGCATCTTGTAGCAAAATCCATCAAAAGCCAGATGGGAAAACCTTTGGCAGAAAACCTTTCTCCCGATATTCTGGATAAAACTCCTGCTGAAATTTCTTCCAGAATTTTGAAACACATGATTTCAAAAGCTGAAAAAGCATTGAAAATCAATATTACAGATGCTATTATTACAGTACCTGCAAATTTCGATTCTTCTATGTGTCAGGCGACCAGAGAAGCCGCCCGTTTAGCTGGAATACAGGTAACGTATCCGAATGGTACAGAAAAGCCGATTCTTCTGTCAGAGCCTAACGCCGTAATATATGATCTGTTTAATCTGATCAGAAACGGTGAAATTCCTGATACAGTACTGGATTTAAGCCAAACTCGCAGAGTAGTTGTATTTGATCTTGGCGGCGGTACACTGGATATTACTATGCATGAGATCAAAAGAAGAACTGACCAGAATGATGGTACTTTGAAAGTAAGTGAAATTGCCACAAACCGTTATACTTTGCTTGGCGGTGACAATTTTGATGAAGTAATTTCAGAAGAAATGTTCAGGCATTATTTAAATCAATATTCCAGTTATCCACAGATTGTTGATTCTATCAAAAGACAGAAAAACGAAGTAATGCCTACTCTTCGCCGCTTGGCAGAAGAACTCAAGATAGAAATGAATGAGACTTACTCTGCTTCTGACAGTCAGGAAGATGAATGGTGGAGAGATGAAGACGAAGGAAACACTTTCTCTCCTAACAGTCCTATCAACTGCACTGGATACGGCTATGATGATGAATTCACACGTAAAGAATTAGAAGACATTCTCTCTGTCTTTATGGCAAACGAACTTAATTTTGAAGATTACAAGAGAATAGACGAAATTTCCAATAAAGATAATATTATTTTCCCGATTCTTGATGTACTGGACAAGGCTTCCAAAAAGCTCAATACTCCTGATGTAAAAGTAGATGCTGTTATCGTTAACGGCGGTATGTCCAAATTTTACATGGTAACTGAAAGACTGACAAAATTTTTCGGCTTTCAGCCAATTGTTGTATTAGACCCTGATCTTGCAGTAGCAAGAGGAGCAGCTGTTTATCATTATCTGATGACAAGTGCCAATCACAGCGAACTGGCTGATGATATGATCAGTGTAGGCAATGGAACAACTGCTTCTGTACGTACGCGCACGCCCAGACAAATTGATTCCCATATCAAAATTGGAATTATCAAGCCGATCTTAAACGATGCTTTATATCTGGGTACAAAAGACAATAACAGAATGGTGCTCATTCCCACCGGTACAGAACTGCCGTTTGATTCCGAAATCAAAGAATGCCTGATTCCAGCCGGAAAAAACGATGCAAATACTTCACAGGTAGTTTTCCCGATACAAAGCCAAAATCTTGATGGCACATTCAGAACAATTTCACATGGCATTGGCTCTTTCAGATCTAGCTATCCGGCTGGAACTGTAGTAGCGTTTCAAGTTCATATGGATGCTTCAAAATCCATCACAATGGAAGCATGGATCAAACAGGAAGACAGCGATATGAAATTTGATCTCGTCAAAGTAGATATCAAGATTGACAACAATCTTACTCCGGAACAGAGAAGAATTAGCAAAGTACTTGCTCCCAACGGCAGCAGAATCAATATCAAAGAAACACTGAATAATTTTATTACAGACTGCAAAAATTTCGAAAGCAAGCGCAAAAAAAATGCTGCTAAACTCCGTCAGACTACTCAGAGTATCTGCGTTGCATGCAACAGAAGTGAATTTGCTCCGATTATTATTGACGCACTGTATACCTGCAACAGCGAAGAGGCCAAAATGCGTCTTTTCACAATTTCAAGAAAAATCATGTCCGACTGGACAGACAGAGAAAGAAAGGAAATCGCCAAGATCTGTATTGGTCATCTGGGCGGTCTTCTGAACGGACTTGAATCTACTGACAAACGCAAAATTAATTCCAATACTCAGGCAATCTATGCACTGTCTGTGTGCGGAACTCCTGAACAGCTTGAAAAGCTGAGAGCAATTCATGACAAACCGGAATATTTACAAGCCTGCATCTATGCCCATGGTGTGACAAAAACATGTGTTGACTGGTTGATAGAGCGTTTTGAAATCTCTGTTGAGCAGGTTCTCAGAGGTCAGAAAAACGATCTTCAGAATACTGCATACTTCATGGGGGCTGCACTTAATGATAATCATTCCGGAAGCATTACATCAGATCAGGTTCAAAAAATCATTAAAAAGCTCCTCAGTCTTATCAGCGGCAATCTAATTGACAATCCCCATTCTCTGAGCATCTGCATTCTTGCAGTAGGCTGGATCTGTGACCAGAGAAATCAGCCTCAATGGGAAATCAGTGAGCAGACTATTCAGGAAATAAAAGACGCTCTCGAAAAAATAGACAGCATGTATGAACTCAGAACCCAGAAAGCAAGGGAAGTTGTCTATAAGCTGATTGAAGGCCAAATTCTTACTAAAGAAGAAGAAGCTCTTCTGTTACAGCAGATTGAAAACGAAGAAGCTGAAACAGAATAATAACAAACTTAAACCGCCGGTTTCTGTACCGGCGGTTTTTTCAGTCTCTCATAAAAATATCACGGGTATATACTTTTTCCCTAACATCATCCAGACAGGAATCATATCGGTTTGTGATGATAATCCGGCTTTGTTCTTTGAACCGTTTCAGATCACTGATAACCGGACTGCCGAAAAATGTAGTTCCACTTTCAAGAGCTGTTTCATAAATAATTACTTGTGCGCCTTTGGCTTTAATACGCTTCATTACACCCTGAATGCTGCTTTGCCGGAAATTGTCGGAATTGGATTTCATTGTAAGGCGATATACACCAATTGTCACACTTTTTTCTTTTGCCTTGTCATAGGCTGAATTTTCATCATAATCATAATATCCGGCAAGATGCAGAATTCTATCTGCAATAAAATCTTTTCTGGTACGATTGGACTGCACAATTGCTTCAATCAGATTTTCCGGAATATCTTGATAATTTGCAAGAAGCTGTTTTGTATCTTTCGGCAGACAGTATCCTCCATAGCCGAAACTGGGATTATTATAATGCTTTCCGATTCTGGGATCAAGGCACACTCCGTCAATAATCTGCCCTGTATTCAAGCCTTTCATTTCAGCATAAGTATCCAATTCATTGAAATAAGAAACCCTTAACGCAAGATAGGTATTTGAAAACAATTTTACAGCTTCTGCCTCAGTAAATCCCATAAACAATGTCGGAATCTCTTCTTTCAAAGCACATCCCTGAAGCAATTCGGCAAATTCATGTGCTTTTTCTGTCAGATATGCATTTTTCAGGTCTGTTCCTACAATAATACGACTTGGATACAAATTATCATACAATGCTTTTGATTCTCTTAAAAATTCCGGACTGAACAGAATATTTTCCATTTTCTTTTTTTGCCGGACAGATTCCGTATAGCCAACAGGAACGGTTGACTTGATCACGATCACTGCACGGGAATTATACTGCATGACCCGATCAATTACAGATTCTACAGCAGAAGTATCAAAATAATTCTGTCTGCTGTCGTAATTTGTCGGTGCGGCAATAATTACAAAATCTGCATTCTGATATGCCTGTTCTGCATTAAGAGTTGCTGTCAGATGCAATTTTTTTTCAGCAAGATATTTTTCAATATACTCATCCTGAATTGGTGATTTCCCTTGATTAATCAATTTCACTTTTTCAGGAACGATATCAACAGCACAGACTTCACAATGCTGTGCAAGCAATACCGCCAAACTCAGACCAACATATCCTGTTCCGGCAACTGCAATTTTATAATTCTGATTCATATCTGGCTCCTTATCCGTTATAATCCGAATTCTTTCACTTTTCTGTAAAACCGATTTGGCTTCATGCCCATTTTTTTCATAGTTGCCTTGGCAGTCTGTTCACCCGCGCGCCATTTAGCACATTCGGCCTTGAATTTGTCCATATCAATAGGAATAGGCTGACGGCCTTTATATTTCCCCTGTGCTTTAGCGATAGCAATTCCTTCTCTCTGTCGTTCAAGAATAGTTTCACGTTCCAATTCGGCAAGTCCGGCGAAAACTGTCAGCATAAACCTGCCCTGTGGTGTGGTAGTATCGAGTTGTTCTCTCAGACTGATAATCTCTACGCCTTTATTCTGAAGCTCATCCACAATACGGAGCATATCAGCACTGCTACGGGCAAGTCGGGCATATTCACTGACAATCAAAACATCTCCGTCACGGACGTAATCAAGCATTTTTTTCAATTCTGGGCGATCAGCATTTTTTCCGCTGCATTTATCAATAAAAATTCTGTGAATTGGCTTGCCAAAACTTTCCAGAGCTTTAAGCTGACGTGCTTCATTCTGATCTGTACTGGAAACTCTGACATAACCGATATATGTTTTTTCAGCCATAAAAATTCACTGCCTTTCGTAAATTTATTTGATTTAATCTTAACATTTTTCAAAATATATGTCAATAGGAAATTACAAGTTATGCGAGATACTGTCCGACAGTTTGACAAAGGTGTACTCCAGACAGTCACATCGGAAAAATTCCCCTGCTTCTGCAAGCAGGGGCTTCTGTCTAAAAAATGCTGGCTTTTTGTCATGATTTATACTCAAGATACTAGAATTAGTGACATAGATCTATTGATCACATATTTCAGCCAGTAACCCACCGCAGTTTCAAACCAGTTCTTTTTTCGCCATTGCCAAAGCTGAAGCAATCACTGTATCCATATCATAATATTTATATTCACCAAGTCTTCCACCAAAAATGATATTTTTTTCAGCATCAGCTAATTTTTTATATTCTGCATAGAGTCTGCTGTTTTTTTCGTCATTGACAGGATAATAAGGCTCATCACCAGCTTTCCATTCAGAAGAATATTCACGGCTGATAACAGTTTTTGGCAGATCATTTCCGTTCTTATCCTTACCGAACTCGAACCATTTATGTTCAATAATACGAGTCCATGGTGTTTCTCTGTCAGTATAATTCACAGCGGCATTGCCTTGAAAATTCGGCTTGTCAAGCAGTTCAGTCTCAAAGCGGACACTTCTGTATTCAAGTGTACCAAGTTTGAAATCAAAATAAGCATCAATTGGCCCTGTATAGATAATTTTTTCAGCAATTTTATCAAGTTCCGCCTTATTTTTGAGATAATCTGTATTCAGCCGAATCTCAATACCATTGAGCATATTAGCAACCATCTGAGTATATCCCCCCACAGGAATCCCCTGATAAAGAGCATTGAAATAATTATTATCAAATGTCAGCCGAACAGGAAGTCGCCTGATGATAAAACTAGGAAGATCTTTGCAGTCTCGTCCCCATTGTTTTTCTGTATATCCTTTGATTAATTTTTCATAAATATCACGACCGACAAGAGAAATTGCCTGTTCTTCAAGATTTTTCGGTTCTCCAGTAATTTCTTTCCGCTGTTCTTCGATTTTAGCAACTGCTTCTTCTGGTGTCACAACGCCCCACATCTGATTGAAAGTATACATATTGAAAGGCAGTGAATATAATTCGCCCTTATAATTTGCAACGGGTGAATTTGTGAATCTGTTAAATTCTGCAAACTGTGTGATATATTCCCATACTTCTTTATTATTTGTATGGAAGATATGAGCACCATAAATGTGAACATTAATGCCTTCCGTTTCCTGTGTATAGACATTTCCGGCGATATTTGGACGTTTGTCAATCACAAGTACAGATTTTCCGGCTTTTTTTGCTTCATGAGCAAATACTGCTCCATAAAGGCCAGAGCCTACTACTAAATAATTATACTGCATATCAAATTCCTCCGTAAAAAGTTTATGTGATTGTATTAAATCTTTATTAATTTATTTGCAAGAGGCAGTTTTGACAAGATAAATGCCCCAAGCAGTGAAACAAGCATAACACCGCCCCATGCAGCCAAGGATTTATAAAACGAATCCAACGGACAAAAATGTACAATTGCCTTAATTACAAGGACATGTATAATATAAACGCCCATGATAAGCGGAACAAGGGAAGAAATAATCTTCTCTGCTTTTTCATTGATACAAAGTCGCATCAGAAATGTGAAAAGCAAACCCGACCATATAATAGTAATTACATCATCATAGAAAAATTCAGCATGAGGATCACCAACTCTGGAAATCATTGTAAGCTGATAAACGGGGATGACTCCACAGAATACAGTAAGAATCACACCATGTAATCTGATGTTTATCTTCTGGATTTTGGGCATAATTGATGGTATCATTCCGCCAAGCATAAAATACTGAATAAATGTCCACTGCCGAAAAGTCTGGATTACTTCTTTCTGAAGACTTTCGCCTCTGAGATAAGTCAGCAACTGTAGTATAACAGATATTCCAACTGAAATACTCCAAATAATCATTGGCTTTTTATTCAGATTTATTTTAAATACAAACCAGATAAAAATATAAACAATCATCAAAGCACCAAGATACCAGAAATGAAACATGATTCCTTTCTGAATCAGACTTCCGAAAACAGCTGAAATAATATCCAGAAGCGATACTGTCTGTTTTTTTATCAGCAGATGATACGTCAGTTTTGCTGATTCAATTATAATATTCCAGATAGCAACTACCAGCAGAATATTTATAATCTTTTTGAAAATATGCTGTCCTGAGATGGCATCACGATTGACAAGAATATATCCGCTCGACATAAAAAAAACCGGAATTGCAAAGCCGCACAGATAATAAAACACAGAATTAAGAACTGATACATCACATTTCAATGTATGAAGACCTACTACTGCAAAACAGGAAATAACTTTTATCAAATCTAAATTCAGATTTCTTTTTTTTTCCATTTCATATCACCAATTCTTTATTTCTGCTTCTTGAATTTAGTAAATAATTGTCCTATGATCTCTGTAACAAGTGGTTCTTTCCAGATCAGAAGCGTTATTCCATAGACTGCAAAGAAAAGACATGCAGAAATTACCAGAGTTACAAAATTTCCTTGTCCCAGTTCAGGAGTCCAGATACAGGCAGCTGTTCCCAGAACTGCCCCCACAATAATTTTATAATACTGAATTTTTCTGAAAGCTCCGGCAACTTCTTCACGCAAGGCAAAAAACTGCACTAACAATACTACAAATTCTGCAGCCAAAGTTCCGACCGCTGCACCAGATGAAGCATATTTTGGAATTAACAAAGCGTTAAGAATCAAATCTGTAACGGCACCTGCTATTTCTGAATATAGAACCACATTTTCACGTCCCATTGGTACAAGTATCTGAATTCCAAGAATATTGGTAATTCCAATAAATAACAGTGTCGGCATAATAATCTGCATGGGAACGATAGAACCAGTATAAGCATCACCGGAAAGAAAATAAATTCCCTGCTTTGCAAATAAAATAAAATACAGCATCAGTGGTGTAGCAAGCAAAAACACAAAATTCAAAGCCTTTGCACTGATTTTTCTGAACTCTTCATACATTTTATGTTCAATATAATATGAAGCTCTTGGAAGCAGTACTGCTCCCAATGAGGTTACAACACTGACAAGAATTCCCTTGATTTTAACAGCAGCATTATAATATCCGACATCATCATCTGTTTTAATAAACCCCAGCATAACAGTATCCAGATGTGTATAAATCGTTGTGGCACATGCCATCGCAAAAAAAACAGATACTGCTTTCAGATGCTGTTTCATATTATAATTGCCAATTGGTTTCATGTCAATATATTTATGAACATTGATAAAATTAAAAATATTGGATGCTGATGCAGCAAATATTGTCAATGCACCATATATTACATAGTCCTCTTTAGAATGAACAAGCAAAAACATTCCAATAAGTGCAATAAACTTGAAAATAATCGAACGGATTGTAATATATGTATACTGCTCCAAGGCTTTATAAAGCCATTCCATGCCGATAGCATTCAAAATTAATGTCATACTGACAATAATATATAATATCCTATCTTCCTGAAGTTTGGGAACAGTCAGAAGTACAATTGCCAGAATAACATAAGAAACCATACTCATAATAAGATTAATAAAAAGAAGCTCATGAGCGATTCTTGTCAATTTTTCATGATCATCACGTACTTTTGCACATGCACGGATACCATAAGTTGGTATGCCAAGCTGTGCCAAAATAGAAAAGTAAGAAATCAATGACGTTGCAAAAGAAACTTTTCCTGTTCCTACGGGTAGCAGAATACGTGAAACATATGGAAATGTAATCAGAGGAAATATAAATGACGACATTGTAAGAATGGCATTCATGATAAAATTCTTTTTTAATGATTGAGATTTAGCCATTTTTTCCTCCTTTTTCCAGAGCGGTTAATCTGTGACTGGAAATATGAAAATATATCCGGCACTTCTCTTCTGGAAAGCAAATATTCACCGCATAATAACCAGAAAGTATTATAAGAAATATATAAGATCAGGTCATCAATTAATCCATGAAATGCAAGCAATCCAAAAATAATAATTGCATAATAATCTTTTTTTTGATAAAACCGCTGCATAACAATTGTTAATATAATTAAAACAATACCAAATGCAACTGTTCCATATCTCTGAAGAAAATTAAGATAGAAATTATCAACATAAGAATAAATACCAGCAGTCTGTTTTCCATTTTCACCTAGACCATTGCCTATCCATTGTACATTTGAGCCAAATAGCTTGATTCCAAACTGCTGAAGTGACATATGTGCAAGCGAAATTCTGCCCTCCAGCAATGTATTGATAGTTCTGTAAATACGATTTGTAATATCATAATTCCAGCAAATTATAAAACTAAATACAAATAAAAGCACAAAGACCCATTTTGCATAATACAACAGCCTGTGTTTTTTATTATAATCAAAAGGTCTGTATTTCAGCCATAATACAATTACAAGCAGAAGCAATGCAGTTACAAATGTTAGTCTGGAGCCTGTCAATAGGTACATTATATAATTTAAAACAAATAAAAATGCCAATTCCAGAACCCGCACTTTTTCTTTTCGGATATATAATATCAGTGCAGTGATATTAAACAAATAAGTAGATGGAAACAAACAATATCTGAAACCAAGATAATGCCGTACACGTGTTTCTTCAATCCTGATATAATCTTTAATAATTCCGGCATAACTGCTTGCAATCACAAAAATCAGCATAATCCCCGTCAATATAACACAGAATCTTGCAATTTCTTTGAAATCCAGCGTTCGTGCACTATACACCAAAAGGAACATCCCTGCAACACGCAGACCAGAAATACGCCAGCATATCACAACCAGAAGCATCGCAACAAAAAAGCCAAAATAATGTTCTGCTTTGTACTTTTCCAATATCAAATAAATCAATTCTTTATATAAAATACATCCTGTACAGCAGTAATATCCAAGTTTTATTGCGGCAGACGGCAGAAATTGAAGATAAAACGAGGTAGATATAATATAAGTAACCAGATAAAAAGCAAGTCCAAGATAAAACATAATATCTACTGTGAATCTGATTCTGAACTTAGTTGAAAGGGAAGGAATTCCAATTCTCACAATTTTTCATGCTCCTTTCCCATACTCAGATTAACTCGTAATTCTCTTTACAGCTTCATCCAGAGCATGATAAAAATAGTATCCGCCGCGCAGCTTTCCTGAAATTTGTTCTGCATTCTTACACAGTTCTGTATATTCTTCTTGAGATAATGAACAGATAATATCTGTAAGTTCAGAAAGAGAATCTACTGCAAGTCCTACATGATTGCGCTGTACGAAATCGGCAATTGCTGCTTCTTTCCAAACAATGACAGGAATTCCCGAAGACAGATATAATGAAGTTTTATGCGGATTATTATATTTAAGATACTGACCAGTATTGCCTTCACAGGTATCGGCTGAAAGTCCATCCCAGACTAAGCCAAAATCACCAGTCAGTACTTCAGGAAGTTCAGCTGCCGGAAATGAACCATGATAGTTTAAATTCGGATTATTTTCCGAATTATCAAATCCGATTCCGAAAAGATGAACTGTCAGATCAGGATTATTATTTTCGCTGTTGATTTTATAAATATACCCACTTTTGGCTTTTATAAGATTTCCGGCAACCATTACAGAAGGATGTTCTGTTTTTTCAGAACTATGATTCAGTTTACAATTACTTAAATAATCGAAGATATCGAGTGTAACGAGCTGTTTTTCTGCATAGCCTTTTGTCAGTAGATATTGTTTCATTTTCTCATTATGACAGATAACTGCATCAAATTTTTTCAGCAGTGTTTCTTCAATAAGCGTGTTCACTTCTTTATTTGCACTTACAGCACCTTCAATGCCTTTACGCAGTGTTTCAAGATCATGAATCAGAACAACCAGCTTTATTCCTTTCTTTTTTAACTTATCAATATATTTTGGAAGCAGTCGGCTCGGAAAAAGAGGATGCTGATAAATCAATACATCATCAGCTTGCAAAGTACGCAGCACTTTTTTCCAGTACAGAACTGAAACGCTGTATTTCATACCAAGCCGTATTACACGCGGTAGATCTGAAGAAGGCTTATATATCGGGATAAAAGAATATCCTCTTTTCCGACATAATTCCTGAATGTCTGAAGGTGCTTTTGCTCCAGCCGTGCGGCGTGTTTGGTTATCAAATCCAGAATAATATATCACAGAATTTCCCCATCTTTCTTACTTTGATTGTCTCATGATTTCGATTGTTCTCCGCACGCCTTCTTCAATAGAATACTGTGCTTTCCAGCCGAGGGCTTCTAATTTTTCAGCATTCAGACTGGAATTATCCATTAGATTATAGCTTTTCTGCTCTGCATCAGATGCCTGTTCAAAAACTACTTTATGACCGGCTGCTTTTGCAAATTCTTCTGCAACTTGCCGAATACTTACAACAGAATCTTTATTGGAAATATTATAAGCTTCTGCCGGTTTTCCTTTCAGGAGTACAGTCAAGATTGCTGCTGCACAGTCCATTCCATAGCAATAAGAGCGCAGTTGTGTACCGGCACTTTTCATCACAATATCCTGACCCGCCAGTACATCTCTTGCAAACTGTGCTGTTGCACGACTGTCAAAAGGTGTTGCTGTAGGCCCATAAATATGCCCCGGACGGACAATTACAGTTTCCATATGATATTCCTGATAATATGCTGCACAAAGTGTCTCAGAAGCACGTTTTCCGGAAGGATAACATGCCCGTGGATTTAGAATATCCACAAATCCATAATCATTTTCATTGAAAGGTCGTGCTTCCTCTTTCCGTCCGTATACTTCACTGGAAGAAATATATAATACACGGCTTGTCTGTGCCTTTACTGCATAATCAAGAAGTTCCTTCAGACCGATTACATTTGCTAACAGTGTTTCTACAGGTTCTACAGCATAGGCCGCCGGATGTGCATTACTTGCACCGTGTATAATATAATCCGCCTGAAAATCAAAAGAAAGCGGCTTAAGTGCATCATAATATACAAAATGCAGCCAAGGCTGACCGTAATATTCTGTAAATCGTGATGAAATTTCTTCTTCAGTGCGTGCGGCCAGATAAATTGTAATATCAGCATTTCTATTCATATTTGCAAAGCACAGAATATCTGTCAGAGCAGAAAGAATCAGTCCGCTGCCGCCAGTAATCAGGACAGATCTGCCGTAAAGTGAGTTCAGATCAAGACTATCGACTGCCTGTTTCAGTTCATCAAAATAAGTTTCACAATATTTCATATCATATATGCTCCTTTACTTGAGCCAACTGTCTTTTTTTGTATGAAGAAGTGCCTTGAAAATCATCATATCATCAACAGTTGTAATCTTCAAATTTTCTTCCGAACCCTTTGAAAAATAAACTACTTCTCCGAGCTTCTGCATCAACGTACAGGAAGCAGCTGTTTCTGTAATATTTTGCTTACTGGCTTCTTCATGTGCCCAGAGCAGCTTGCCGAGTGTATAGGTGTGCGGTGTCTGAGTGCGAAACAGCTGTTCACGAGGAATTGAATTTGTAGAAGAAACCCCATCATTATCACTGCGAAAAACAGCTTCTACACAGGGAATAGCCGCAACAGCACTGCCATATTTTTTAAAAGTTGCAAGGCTATCAGAGATAATTTCACCAGATACAAGACATCGGTTGCCGTCATGTACCATGACAACATCATCCGGATTTAATTCTGCTTCCAATGCTTTCAAACCATTCAGAATAGATTCCTGTCCTGTGGCCCCGCCTGCAACAACCCAACGGAGTTTGGTAATATTAAACTGTTTGGCATATGCTTTAAGAACATCCATCCATGACGGAATTGTTACAACAATAATTGCATCAATACTGGGATGTTTCTGGAATGCCTCCATTGTATGAATAATAATCGGCTTATTTTCCACATGCATAAACTGCTTTGGAATGTCCTGTCCCATTCTGGTACCAGAACCGGCAGCTGTCAAAAGTGCTACTGTCATAAATTATAATCTCCTTTTATAAATTTAAATAAAATTTTTTATTATTTCAGCAGATAAATACGAAATTCATGTGCTGAAACCCGCTTATCTTCTGGAGGAAGCTGCATGTAATCTCCGTAAAGCTGACGGAGATATGTTTCATATCCGACAGGCGCAGGGGCTTTCATATCTTCAAAATCCAGCCATACTGTATTTTCATACACACTTTTGGGATTTTTTTCCACAAAAAGATGCTGCAAACTTGCTCCGACAACGCCTGCATAACTGCTTTTCTGATAATCATAATGCATTGCAAGGCGGCTTAATGCACGAGCATAATAATTTCCATCTTTTTTCAAACAGGATCTCACTATTTTTTTTAATGGAAGCCATTTTTCATGTTCAAAAAAATCTTTTTTTGTTTTCATATTGAGTTTAGCCCTTGCAAATTTAACTTGATATAAAAAGATTTTTGTCTGAAAATTACTGGCAGGATAGCCGTCAATCGGAAAAATATCAACAAATGCTCCTATTTTTTTTTCCAATGCTTTGGAGTTGTCCCATTCCATAGTAGTATGTGTATCCCATAATCGGGCATAACAGGAAAGATAATCATTTTCTTGCTCACAGCTTGAAAGATGATAGCGTTCATGTTTGAAATTTTTTATCAGATATTCATAATCAGGACGGGGAATCATCAAATCCATATCATCATCCCATGGAATAAATCCTTTATGACGTACAGCCCCAAGCAGAGTGCCTCCGGACAGATAATATGTCAGATGATGTTCCTGTGCAAATGCATCCAGTGCTTTCAGCATTTCAAGACAGATCTGCTGAATTTCCTTACACCCCAGTTCTTTCATGTTTATACACCTCAGTATGTTATTTTTATTAAAATATTATTCAGGAGAAACATCCAATTCCGGATGACGTTCAAAAAAATCGCCGAAATCAAGATCAACAATTGAGTGCGATCTTCTTTTTTCTTCCGGCGGAAGCTGCATATAATCGCCGAATACCTGTTTCAGATATTGATCATACTTTGCAATTGCCATAAAAGTAGTATCTTCAAAAGGCAATTCTACATACGATTCAAAAAAAGAGGCAGGAATCATTTCTTTATAATATCCATAAATACCAGCAATTGAAGTATAACAAGAAGTGATTTGATTTTTATATTTTTCAGCAGCTTTTTCATAACTACAAGTAATTGTTTCCATATCTTTCAATGATGATATATATTGCAGAAGCTGAAAAGCGATTTTTCTATATCCAGAATACATTGAAGGAAGATCTTTTTCATTTTTAAGCCATGCCAGTTTTTTATAATACTGAGTTTTAAAAAAATGAGAGAAACGTTTATATTTCTCATCTGGTATTCTGTCAAACGGGAAAATATCAATAAAAATATTTTGACGGCATTTTGAATGCTTCTGTACTGCTTGTGTAGCTTTAGTTCCCTTCAAATGAATTTTTATGAATGGATAACCGTAATAAGGATCAATATGCCAATTTTGCAATACAAATTCATCACTCAGATCATTTTTACAGGCCTCTGCAAACTTATTGAAATTATCCCTTGTCATAACAAAATCCATATCATCATCCCAAGGAATAAAGCCTTTATGACGGACTGCGCCAATCAGTGTACCACCAACAAGAGTATATTGTATTTGATTTTTCATACATATTCTCTTGACTTCTTTTGCAATATATAACTCTGCTGTCTGAAGTTTTTTTAATATAACATCCATTTATTTCCTCTTTTCAGCGTTTTTATTTGTAGGAGTTATGAAATTTCTTTGATTTTTCTTGCAGGAACGCCCCCATAAACACAATTAGGCAATACATCAGAAGTTACAACTGCCCCTGCTGCTATTACAGCGTCATCCCCAATTGTAACACCTTTTAAAATTGTAGCATTTGCGCCTACCCATACGCGATTTCCAATTATAATATCCTTAATAACATATGGATTTTTTTCTTTATCAGCATAAATATTATGATCATGATCTACAATCACAAGATTGTTTGCGAATATACACTCATCACCAATTGAAATATTGCTCATACAAGTGATACTGCAATTTCGATTAAAAAAGCAACGATTTCCGATTTTCAGCTTTCCGCCTTTGATCACTTTAAAATAAGTAGGGCCAAGCACACTCAGAAAATTTCCTATCTGTATATTGCTATCTTTATCAATCCAAAAATCAGGTTTTCCTCTGATGCTGTTGACAAGTTTCATATCAAGCCGTTTGCCATATCTGATTTTAAGACACAGAATAATAAAAATACTTCTTATATAAGTAAAACATTTTTCAATTATTCCCACTGATATTCCCCCAATTCTTATATGCATCCACATAATTTTCTGCAAGTCGTTCAAAAGAAAAATTCTTTTGATAAGTTTCTCTGGCTTTTTGTTCCAATTTTGAACATAAATCCGGATTTTCGGCCAGTAAAATTACTTTTTCAGCAATAGCAGAAGAATTTTTCGGAGGAATCAGAAAACCATTTTTATTATCTTCAATAATTTCAACTGTACCGTCTACAGCAGTTCCGATTACGGTCTTTCCAACAGAAAAAGCCTCAATGGGTGTAAGCGGCAGTCCCTCCCAGAGAGAACTGAGCACTACAAAATCAAGCTGACGAATAACATTCTGAATATCATTTCGATAACCAAGAAAAATAATATCATCTTCATTACTGATACGATCACGCTGATGAAGTAATTTTTCTTTGTCTTCACCATCTCCAATGATAATATATTTTACATTGGGACAGACTTTTTTCACGGCCGGATAAGACTCAAGAAAATATTCCATTCCTTTTTGTTCAGAAAGTCTGCCGACATTGCCGACCAGAACACAGCCCTTTGCCTTTAATTTCTGAAGTTGCGGAATATTTTCACCAGTATTATCATACGGCTTGACTGCATTATGAATCACGGCCACATCATGGAGATTATAAATCTCTTCCAGATTTTTCTTTACCATACTTCCGCAGGCAATCAGATGTGCTTTCTGATAGGCAAATCTTGTAAGCCGGACTTTATCTGTAAATGTATTATGCGAAGTATTGAAAAAAGCAATCTTTTTCTTGCCGATAAGAAGTCTTGTATAAAATGCTGCCATGCGATGATGTGTATGAATCACTGTAATCTGTTCTTTTTCAATAATTTCTTTCACAATAGAAAGTGTTTTAAAAATCACAGCTGGTGTTTTTTGTTCAATATCGGGTATTTCATAATGTGTAATTCCCATAGCAGAAATTTTTTTCACATTGACTCCGCCGCAGGAACAAACAATAATTTTATTCACAAGTGGCTTGAATATTTCACAGAGCTGGAGAACAACATTTTCTGTTCCTCCCAGTTTCATTGTGCGTGTAAAGAACAGGACGTTTGCCTGTTGCAGTTCCATGTAACTCCCTCCAATATTATTCCTGTGTCCTTGTTGTTCTGATTGTTCTTCTGATGTCAAAACAGCCGTACAGGAAACCAAGATATAAAACAGAAAACGGCAGAGGCATTTTCATTAGCGGATATGATATTTTTATAAGTTTATTATTACAGTATGAAGAATAAGGTGAAATAAAAGAACAAAATTTTTCTTTCTCCTGTTGAACCGTCTGTTTCCATCCATCAGGCTTTTCATGTACAAGAGCCATACAGTAACGAAGAAGCCAGCCACACTGTTCAATCGTAGTTTTTCTGACAAGTTCTGCTGACTGCTGTCTTTCGGGAATCTCAAGCAGCATATTCCAGACTTCAATAGCCTGTTTATACTGTTGAGCTGTCAAATTGCTTGAAACTGATTTGGGATTGATTCGATGATAATATAACGCAGCTTTTGTTCCTGCACACTCCTGAGCTATCTTATACCACACTATATTAAAAGCTGCATCTTCTGCCATTGTATATTTTGTATCAAATTTGCAGTTTCTAAATTTTTGAAGATCAAACATTTTATTCCAAACATAGCCCATATTGACATTTTTCCACAGTTCTGTACCAGAATATAATACAGCATCAGGAACTCCGGAAAGCTCTTTCACCTGTAAATTTTCACTGAAAAGCTGATGACCACACGAAGCAACAGGAACATTATAAGAAACAATCGCATGAAGCAGCGTTTCACAGTAATGTTTTTCCAAAAGATCATCACTGTCAATATAACAAATATAATCTCCGTGACAAGAATCGAGTCCGACATTTCTTGCACTGCTGATTCCGCCATTTTCCTTATGAATCACACTACAGAGCATACCAGCCTGTATAATCTTTTCTGCGAGCATATTACAATCATTTCTGGTAGACTGTTCCGAGCCGTCATCGACAATAATAATTTCAAGGTTATGATAAGTCTGATTAATAATACTATCAATGCATTCTTTCAGAAATCCGGCTGGAGTATTATAAACCGGAACGATCAGCGAAATCAGAAGAGATTCTTTTTCAAAAGGTTGTATCTTATGCATTTTTAATTTCCTTTCTGTCGGCTTATGAACTCCGGTTTCTGTATTTTACTACCAATCCGAGTATTTTGACATCATCAATAAAATATCTTTTAAAAAGCCGTTTCGGCTCTTGTGTAAATCTGTACAGCCATTCCAGCCCGTGATCACTCATCCATTGCGGAGCACGTTTGACATTTCCGGCGAGGAAATCCACAGTTGCACCAGCACAGACAGAAACAGTCGGACAATAGTTCTGATAATTCTCATAAATAAACTTTTCCTGTTTTGGACAGCCGAAACAAGTAATCAACAGATCAGGAGCAGCTTCAGTAATCATTGTATTAATTTTCTGGAGTTCTGTTTGATTCTTCTCAAAACCGAACGGTGGTGCATAAGTTCCTACAATTTTAATATCAGGATGCTGTTTTTCCAATCTTTTTTTCGCCTGTTCAGCAATACCATCTTTTCCGCCGATAATAAATATTGTATAGCCTTTTTTTGCTGATATTTCACACAGCAGCGGCACAAGATCAGAGCCGGAAATTTTTGCCTTTACAGGCTGTTTATGCAGTTTGGAAATCCAGATCAGCGGCTTTCCGTCCACCAGTACCATATCAGCATTGTCGGTGATCTTACGAAGATAATCGTCCTGTTCCATTTTCATGACAACATCTACATTGATTGCGACAATATAAGATCGTTTTTTCTCATGAATCAGCCGTTCTATTTCCGCAACAGTCTCATCCATACTGACATTGTTGACATGTGTATTCAATAACGGTTGTTTCTTCATATACTATCCTCTCCGGCTCTGATTCCGAAGAATCTATCTTCCAGCATCAGACACAGACAATGATAAACAGGAAGATGATATTCCTGAATCATGTATGTCTCTGTCTGTGGTACTTTAACAGTTACATCTGCTATTTCTGAAAGTTTACTTTCTTTCTGACCTGTAAGGCCAATAACTTTCAGACCTTTGGCATGTGCAGTAACTGCCGCATACAGAATATTTTTGCTGTTTCCGGAAGTGGAAATGCCAAGAAATATATCTTCTGGCTTTCCAAAACCGCTGATCTGTTGAGCAAAGCAAAGCAAAGGTTCACAGTCATTCATATAGGCTGTTGTCAAAGCGGGATGTCCGTCAAGTGCGATTGCAGGAAGAGCACCCTGTAAATTTTCAGCAAGAACTGTTCCAAGTTCTGTATTTTCACGTTTCAGGGCATCTGCAAAGGCTTTGTCGGGTTTTCTTGGATTTTTAAAGCCTTTCATAAGTTCACCGACAATATGTTCAGAATCTGCTGCTGAACCGCCATTTCCAGCAACAAGCAGCTTTCCGCCTTTTATATAGCTTTCTTCCATAAGAAGATAAGCTGTCTGAATTTCTTCTGCACAAACAGAAAGTGCAGGATAGCGATCTATCAGAAGTCTGATATGCCTTTTCAAACGCTCTTCCATAATAAAAACACTCCTATGATAAAATTTTTTCAATTTCTGACAAACTGGATATTGTCAGTTCCTGTCCAAACTGATCTTCTGTAGTTCCAAGCAGAATTGTATGGCAACCGGCATTGATTCCGGCAAGAACATCATTTTTTCCGTCACCGATCATCCAAGAATCAGCGAGATTAATATGATAATCTTCTGCCGCTTGCATAAGCATTCCTGGTTTAGGCTTACGGCATTCACAAGCGAATTTCAGCTCGGGGATTTCTCCAGCAAAGCCTTTATCTGTATGATGCGGACAGAAATAGATAGCGTCTAAATATGCTCCTTTCTGTCCGAGCAGAGTCTGCATTTTATTGTGAATTTGCTGTAGCTGTCCGAATGTGACTTCACCTCTCGCAATAACTGGTTGATTAGTAACTACAATAGCAAGATATTCAGACTGATTAATTTTTGCAATAGCTTCGGCAGCACCATCAATTAACTCAAAATCATCAATATTTCTTAAAAAGCCGACATATTTGTTAATTGTACCATCTCTGTCTAAAAAAATAGCTTTTTGTTTATTGCGAAGATTTCTCGCCTGAACGATACCATTTTTATAATCTTCACAGACGGCATAATAGCGTTCCGGTGTTCCCATATCTCTGACATATTCCGGACTGTCATAACAGAACAGAGAACCGCTTCCGGCAAGAGGTTTAAGCAAATCTCTGTCAAGATCAATTTTTTCTTTTTCAATTTTTTTATCAAGTAGTTTTTTATTCAGAATATGCAGTCCTGCATTGACACGATTCTGATAAAATTCTGGTCTTTTGTCTTCTTTAGTCAGCCACTGCTGTACAGCATGAGTGTCATCCGCCACAATCAAACCGCTGTCATAAGGATGACTGTTAGGGTGAGTCAAAATTGTTGCAATACCGCCTTGTTTGCAATGGTACGCATAAAATCTATTGAAATCCACATCAAAAACAGAATCTGCATTCAGAAGGAAAAATTCATCTGTCAGCTTCTCTTTGATCTGAAACAAGGCTCCTGCATTGCCAAGAGGTTTTTCCTCAAAGAAATATTCAATCTGTACGCCGAATTGACTGCCATCTCCGAAATAATCTATGATTATATTTCCAAGATGACTGACTGTAATTATCAGATCTGTAAAGCCCTGACTTCTCAGGCATTCAATTTCCCGTTCAAGGACAGGCTTTCCATCAATAGGAATCATAGGCTTAGGAATATCACTTGTTACAGAGGCAATTCGTGTTCCTTTGCCGCCCGCCATAATGACTGTTTTCATAACTTATTCTTCTCCAAACGCTGTTAATCCAGAGGCTCATAGCTTTCCGGTGTATAATGAATAACTCTTGTACCGCCATTTTCGAATTCAAACGGCACATACAGCAGATCAGACATTGCTTTTTTAACTGCCTTTCGATATTCCGGCTGTACATAGAAAACAAGGAAACCGCCACCGCCTGCACCAAGCAGCTTGCCGCCAAGTGCTCCGGAAGCAATGCCTTTCTGATACAAAGAATTGATACTATCTGTGGAGACTGCCGCACCAGTCTGCTGTTTCAGTTTCCATGTATGATCAAGCAGCCGACCGAAATCATCAAGATCTGCTGTTTTATTCGTCAGGATTTTTTCAGCATCATCTACAAGAGAAAGCATTTCTTTCAGCTGTGCTGTTTTGTCTGTTTTGCATGCAGCATTTGCTTTCTGCACATCAGAAGAAAATCTTGTAAAACCAGTAAAAAACATTAATAAATTATCATTGAGCTGTTTTTTTCTATCTGGTGAGATGATCACAGGGAGAACTTCATAGCTATTATTACTGAAATTAATTCTGTTAAATCCACCATAGGAAGCGGCAATTTGATCCTGCCATCCGCCGGCCTCTGCACAGAGTTCCCGCTCCAGATAAATTGCTTCATCTGCTAATTTTTTCTTATCAGCATATTTTCCTTTCAGAGCATAAAAAGCATTAAGCATTCCCACTGCGAAAGAACTGCTTGTTCCAAGTCCGGAACGTGCAGGCAGATCTGCTTCATAAGTCAAGCGGATTTCATGCATATCCAACATTTTCATAGCATTTCTAATTGCCGGATGCTGAATATCCTCAACAGAAGTCACTCTTTCAGTTTTTGCATAGGACAGCTCTGTACTATAATCAAAGAATCTTGGCAGATGTCTGACATTGACATAACAATATTTATCAAAAGTCGTAGACAAGACTGCTCCGCCATATTGATTAAAAAAATCTGTCATATCTGTTCCGCCGCCGAAAAATGACATACGGAAAGGAGTTTTTGTGATGATCATATATATGCCTTTCTATAATATAAATTTATTAAAAAATAATTTATGTCATACTGTTGAATTTTTATCAATAATCCCGATATTGCTTAATTTTTGCATCTGATCTTCTGTAAGTTTTCCGGCAGAAAGTTTTTTTCTTTGTCTGCTGATCCACATAAACAGAGCCGGATGCTGCCGGCTATTAGGTATTTTCATATTTTTCTGGATATAAGCCTGCAATTCAGCATATCTTCTGTACCAGTTCTGTTCATGAGAAAGCTGTTTCGGCTTGTCTTTTTTCACAGATTTTACATTATGTTCAAACGAAACAGGAACATTAAGTTCTTTCAGAAGTTTCAGACGTTTCCGAGATTCTTCTGTAAGTTTTCTTTTAAGCAGCCGCCGCTGATTGAACAGCCAGTACCGGATTTTGATATTTTTATAGACAACATCCTTATGAGGCAGTTTTCCCGGATGAGTCTCTATGTATTCTCTGACAATCTGATATTTTTCAAGCCAGTGCTTATCATATCGCAAACTGCTCACCTCTGACTATTTTTCTGTTACCGTTCTATTGTAACACAAAGCAAGAATAATGTCAATAGTTTTTCTGGAGTTTCCGAAAAATTCCGGTGTTTTCGTTATTTTTCATAAATCTGAAAGATTTTCACAGAAAGTTTAAGCATTTAATACTTATTATTTCCATATCTTTTTAAATGACATACTTGTATAAACTCTGTATATGTCATATAATTTTATTTTCAGATATTTCAGGATTAAATTTTCAAAATAATATACCTCACAACATGAAATCTGTTTTTTCACAACAGTATATTGACAAATGAGGGATTTCATGCTATACTGTTTCTTGAGGTGTTGTTCATGATAAATTTAAAAGACTATGAATCAGGTAAAAACAAAAATATACTGAATCAGATCCGCAAAAATAATATGACTTTGCAGGAACTTCGGCTGTTTAGTATCTATCTTTCCAGAATCAATGCAAACGATGTCAGTACACAAAAAGTCAGATTCACTCTTGAAAATTTTTGTAAGATTATGGATATTCAAACAGATGTCAAACAAATTACAGGAAATATGCATCATTTACTACAAAAATTTGTAGATATTCCGTATGAAGATGGGAAAAAAGGCTTTCTTTCAATTCCATTGTTCAAAGAATGTGGTCTTTTTAAAGATCATGAAACCAGACAATATTTTTTTGAAATTGAAGCTCATGAAAAAGCTCTGCCATATATGTTTGATTTCAAAGAACAATATTTTACATATAATCTCTGGAATGTTTTTCAGTTGAAATCTTCTAATCAGCTGAGAATGTATGAAATTCTGAAACAGCATGAAAAAATTGAAAATTTTCAGATTTCTTTAATAGAACTTCGGACATTGCTGAATATTAATTCTGAAGAATATCCTCGTTGGGACAGATTTAAAGAACGTGTTCTGGACAGCTGTCAGCAGGCACTTGCTGAACATACTGATATTACATTTATTTATAATCCAGTCAGAACCGGCCACAGATTTACTGATATAATATTCTATATCAAGAAAAACCCAAATTATGTTGATTATCTGAAACTTAATGATTTTATTTCTCAAGAATCTGCTAAAGCCACTCCGGAAGAGCCCGAAAAATGGGTTCCTCTTAATCCTAATACTGATGATGCTGCTGCCGAAAAAATATATAAAGATGAAAATCTGACATTTCTTGCTGGTGCATGTAATTATGAATTTTCTCCGAAAGAAGTCGAAGTTTTGTTTAATTATCTTCTTCAGCTTGGTTATGCTGGTTATGAAAACGCGATCAAAAGATACAAAATTCTCAGACAAGCATATAATATCATGAATGCTGACTTCGATATTTCGGAAAAAGACACTATTACAGATGACAATATTCATGACAGACGCTTTGAATTCATGGAATATTTTTTTGAAAGTCAAATATAATCCAGAAAAATAAAAAAACAGCCTTTACAAAGGCTGTTTTTTTTAATAAAAATATCTTATTTCACAGGCAGAGTCAACAGACCGACAATTGATTTCAGAATATTCAGCGAATCAGTAGATTCGATATTTTTATTATTATCCACATCTGCATTGAGTTTTCCCTGTGCGGAAAGTATATCTTTTCCCAAAAGATTTTTATTAAGCTGAATTACATCCAGAATATTGACAGTTCCATTGCAGTCCACATCGCCGTATAAAATATCAGAAGAAACAGGTTCTGCTGCAGTGCCGTCAGGTTGGATACCACCGACTTGTATTCCGTCCACATAGACAGTAATTTTATCCGTCAGGACAGCGGCATCATTATCATCTTCAAAAGAGATCAGATCAGCATAACTATAATCATTGGAAGAATCCCATGTTGTAGTATAAGTTTCAGGATTGATTTTATTTACCAGACGGAACTGGAAGACACGGCTTCCGTAAAAATTACAGTTTTCCCATTTGATTTCGACATAATATGTTCCGTTATCATCATATTTGATCGGCTCAGAAACAGTAGCATGACTTTTTCCGGAAGTCATAGCATCTTCTGCATCATAGTCAACACAGCATTCCACAAAAGAAGCATCTTCGCCAATATCCAGTAATTCCTGAATATTGAAATAATACCGGCATGACAGATCGCTCATGAATCTTGGCGGATTGGTAGTTCTGTTATGAATTACAACTTTGACTTGAAGTCCGGCTTCGGTTTCCTGATTCTTAGCAGCTGTTACAAATATTTCGGGATGCTGTTCACAAGTGCCGCCTTCTTTCGGCTGGGACATATCCCAATCCGGAATGATATGATTCTGATCAGCAAGTTCTTTTCCCTCTGCACCATAGAAATGATACAATCCGGCAAGATCGCCGCAGAATCCGGCATTATAGTCATCTGTTACTTCGTTATAGATATAATCTTTTGTTTCATCATGATGATAATCTTTCAAATCAGGGCCGCCGACAAGCGCACCATAGAGAATATGCTCTTCACCGATCGGGTCTTCCTGTGACTGTGTGGCAGAACAATGAGCGGCTCTGTGATGCGGCAAACTTGCATAACTATATTCATAGCCGACTTCATAAGCATATCCCATAGGATTATCGCCGAGGATATATTCCATCTGTCTTTTTGCCCATGGAAGGAAAGTTTCATCACCTGTCGACTTGGCATAGACACAGGCACATAATCCGGCGGCGGTATTATATCTTGCTGAACCGTATTCTGATACGACTGCCCAGCCGTTGGGAGATTTAGCGATAAAATCACCGCTTGTCTGACTATCAGGAAGAGCCGGAATCTGATCGCATGTCATGGGAGTATTCCAGAGTGTATCATCCAGACCGAATAATTTATGACTGTGAACAGGTTCATAGCCCCAGTCTGAACTATCAATTGTAGCGGCACAGCCCGACCAGTATTCAAGATTATACCGGAAAATATACCAGTCTCGTGAAAGATTGGTTACAGGTGCGAGCTTTGCGAATACGCCACCCCAGACAGTATCCCAGCAGTGTACCCAGATATTTTGCCAGCACTGACCAGTATCAGAGATAATGCGCTTCATATAGCCGGTATATGGATGACTGCCCTTTTCTGTTGTGACAGATTCATCAACAGCAATAATATCATTGATATAATCATAATCTTCTGTGCAGTAATACAGCCATACAGCTGCCCAAGCAAGTTCATCATAGTCATAGCTTGACGGATAGAAACCGCCGTCATAACCAAGACTTGTAGCTCTAGGGGTACCCTGTTCACGGTCATCAACTTCAGTATGTGTCTCAACTGCAAAATCATATAGAGCTTTTGCATATTTCAGTGATTTTTTGGCATATTCCGGATCAGTATCTTTAAAATTCAGATAATTGATCGCTAGAGAAGCTGCTGCCCCTGCACACTGATCAGAAGCTGGAGTTTCTGTTGTTGCAAAATAAGCAGGTCTTTTTACTGCACAGGAAGCTGTAGCTACAATTGTATCATCCACCTGAAGTTCCGGAGCACACCAATAATTATGATCGTTATTTCCTTCGCCGACTTGATAGCAATAGCCCACAACTTTATTATTATCATCCAAAAATGTTGCTTTCAGGAAATAATCATTGATCCAGCGGAGTTCATCTTCCACATGTGTCTGAAGTCCCATTTCTTCGTAAGCATCACGGAATTCATAATAACCCCATCCAACTGTAGAGGCTGAATATGCTCCGGGCAAGCCGAATTTCACATGATCTCCGGCATCATGCCAACCGCCTGTAAGATCCAACATACCGTCACCATCAGGATCAAGATATTTCCTGTTAGCTTCGATAAATTCGGCACTCATATTTGTGCCTTCATACAAGCCTTGCTGAGCGGAAAGACCGCCATCGCCCTTGCTGCTATCTTCGGAGGCTTTTTCGCTTCCATTTTCGAGAACTTTCATCGGCTGGAGCGGAATTTCTCCATCTTTCACATGACAGTCTTCCCGCCATGTATAATATCCGTCTTCACCAACCTGATCACCGCATTTATTCGCATCGTAAAAACAAAGTGCCAGCTGAAGAGCTTCTGCAAAATTATCATAATTGTTTTTATTCTTTGTATCCACAACGGCAGCACTCACGCTAGGCAGACATAAAGAAGCTGATAATGCAGCACATGCAGACAATGCTGTTGCAGTTTGAGTTATTTTTCGTAAACTCATAATTGCACCTTCTTCATAAAAATTTTAAAGTTTACTTGTTACTTTCATAATTATAAACGATTTAGAATACTTTGTCAATAGAAAATCCAACAGATTTTCAAATATACATATTGAATTATAAGTGTCATCGAGTATGTTTTTAGACAATTTAGACTTAATTTTTGATTTTTCTAAAAAAACAAGATGATGTATTTTTTCAACATTTTTTCAACATTATGAACTTTTTTGACAATGATGGTACCAAAAATTTTCAACATTTTTTCAACAAATTTGCTGTTGAAAACTTTTTGTGTTGAAAAAAATATACAATTTTACCAATGTTTTTTCAGTGTTTTGTGTCGGTAGTTGGATTTTCAAAAAAGTGGATTTTTTCTCAATTTTTAGGCATTTATTAAGGTTTTGCAAATTCACACAACATATATTTTACTATGTGGTGAATTATGGAGAAAAATATTTTTTTCTTTTGTGGATTTTTTTTATTTAAAATTCATATATTTTTTCAAAAAAGTTTAAAAATATATATATTTTTTTACATCATTGATTTTTTTAGATAACCAAAACATCATTTCAGCTTTTTGCGATAATCACTTTTCAGCAGTTTCTTTTCCGATCATGTCATCTCACAGGCTGACATTTTTTTCCAATGCGTTTCTGAGCCTCTCACGGCCTCATACAGCGCGTTTCTCGTTTGCTGGTATATTTTCACTCCCAACCCCTTGAAACGTCTCCTGTAGCCTCT
>Ga0326513_10000649_pt1 | contig 29667 bp, 40 predicted proteins | sample 2_2465_0518_D_FD_203654 | JGI IMG/M metagenome (GOLD analysis project Ga0326513, IMG submission 203654) | Bovine rumen microbial communities from UC Davis, California, United States - 2_2465_0518 | ecosystem: Host-associated > Mammals > Digestive system > Stomach > Rumen | place: USA...
TTTTTAAAGGCACCTTTACATATACGTTCGATAAATTGTCCAACACGACTCCAAAGGGGCTTAGAATTGCGTTCAACGGCGTTTACATAGCCTTCGATTTCAACTGAATCCTGCCTAATATTTACTTTTATGTTTCTCACCACCTTTCATATATTTTTTATGTTATAATTGGTGCGTTACAAAGACACCCTCTTAATTAAATAAAAAACCACGTGTTAAACGTGGTTTACTTTTTTGTATTTTTGCGTATAATGAAAGGTAGTAGAGATTTTCCGATTAATCTTTGCCGATTTTTATTATCACCATAAAAGAGCAGTTATTGAAAATAGCTGTCTTTTTTTTATGCAACGCTAAAAACCAAGCTACAATCTTTCGAAACACTTTGCTCATACTTACCACCTCCCCTTTTTTAAAAAATAAGTAAAAAAGATGTGAGAGTGGAGTAATACAGCAAAGATTATCCCTACTACCTAAACAAATTGTACCATAATTTTTCTATATTTTGAACACCTGGCCAGGATAAATCAGATTAACGTTTTTTATGTTATTTTTACTAGCGATAGATTTTACCGTCGTGTGAAATCTTAAAGCAATTTCGCTTAAAGTATCGCCTTTTTTAACGGTGTAAAATATTTCTTTTTGTTCGGGCTTAGAATTTTCGCCCTTTGTATATCCGTTAAAACCGCCGTTTGTTATAACGTTTTGAAAATCAATAAAAGCAACATCAGTGTCTACTTTTTGCCCATTATAGCTGCCACTATCGTTGTTTTGCCATAGATGAAAACCGTTAAAATTAAACTCAGGTTTATTTTTATTCCAACAAGCAACCCATTTAGTAAAATCGTTTAATCTTGGTGTATCTAAATGATTTTTAAACCAGTCAAGCGACGCATAAACGCCGACATAAAAACCTTTGCCCTCTAAAAATCTACAAAAACTTATAACAGCGTCAGTAACAGCATTTTTATCTTTAAGCTGCCAACGAGGCTCTTCTACGTCGATATAAACGGGGTATTCAAATTTTTTGCCCTTAAGACAGTTTTCATAAAAAAATTCAGCTTCTGCTCGACCGTAATCTGCATTATCGGCACATGAATAATAGTACGCACCAATGTTTATGCCGTATTGTTTAGCTTGATTATAAAAGTCTTCAAAGCAGTTGTCTTTATTTTTGGACCGACTCTGGCCATAACCAGTATAACCACCTCTTAAAATAGCAAAGTTAAATCCTCTATTTTTAAGATCACTTAGATTCATACCTTTTTGCCACTGTGAAATATCAATGCCTTTAACATCCATTTTTTTACCTCTATTTAATTAAATTTTTATAGCCACTATAAAGACCGCAAGCGCTTAGACCGTAGACAATGCCGTTAAAAAAGCCTGTTAAAAAACCTTGCTTTAATAAAACGCCGTCCATTAAAACGCCAAAAAATATTCCAAGTGCGATATCTATTAAAGGAATATATTTTTTATCGATATTAAAATTTTTAAGAGCTTGCACTAAACTGATGATTACACCAACGACTGTAGCCGGTGTAATTAAAGACTGCGTTAAATTAAAATCCATTAAATCGCCTCCTTAAGTTATAAAGAGCTGTTGCCACTTTCTTCGAACGCAGTATCTATTTCTTTATCCTCTATGACTTTTTCCATCTTTGCCTGTGACATAACGTTTGTATTTGGCGTGTAATATTGATGCGTGTTTGTATCGTAAAGGACCGCACCCAGGCCAACGTTCACAACGTCTAACCCCTCTATATATTCCATGTTTTCAGCTTTTCTTATTTCATTGATCGTCATAAAACTACTTTCCTTAGCAAGCTTATAGGCCTCGTAGCGCTCTTTTATGTTTGCTTTAATAATCTCTTTAACATCAAATTCAAAAAATAAATTTTTCTTTTCTTTTTCGAGCAATAAATCTCTATTTAAAGCCGTTTCGAAAGCTTTAATTATCGGATAAATTGCAAGCTTAAATGTTTCGTAAAAATCAGGTTTTATATGAAAAATATCGTTTATCTCTTCTTGCAAGGTCTTTTTACTTTCATTAAGCTGCATTTCTACTGATGAATTGCTAGCCTCCTGAAATTCAAGGCCGTTGTTAAGTACGACGACATTACTTTCATTGTTAGCGTAAAGATTTTGCCAAGCGGTCTTTAAAACGTTAATTTCATCTTGACCGAGCTTTCTAATAGATTTAAGAAAGCCTTTTTTATTGCCGCCGCTTTTTACTAAGCCTAACTGATAGATTAACGTTTGATACGCTGTTTCTAGTGCTTTAGAGAGCTCCTGTGTAACACCTATGCCTGTGGCACCATCGGTTGTTTTTCTTAAAAGTTTAATAAATTCATAGGGCTTGTACTCTTGTCCTTCGACTAAAATTACATAATCTTTAAATATTGGCTTAAAATTTTTTATTACAGATATAAAAATATCTTTTACGTAAAAAAGCCCCGTTACACGATTTCTAAACTTTCTTATGTACGCATAACCGCCTTTGCCCATTAAATAATCTTCTACAATTGCCTTTTTAAATTGAAAAGGGTCTAGTGTATCTCCTGTGTCATTATTTAATAGACGCACACGCGGGTCATTGTCTTGTTCCTCAACTTTGCCCTGTTTATATTTGTAAAGTTTTACAGGCATAGACGCGATAGTACTAGATATTAAATCTACAGCACCTGCAACGGCGGGCAATGTTAAAGCTTTTTCACGTGTAATGGTTTCTCCTTCTATTAAAGCCCTTAAAAGCGGATCGCTAACAGGAGGGGTAATAGGTATATCTCTTTTTTGTAAATTTTCTTTTTTTCTATTTTTTTCGAAAAACTTTAAAAAATTCAAAATATTAACCTTTCTACCATAAAAACGATTTATGGCTTTTTTTGTATTTTTTTGTACAACAAAAAAACTTTTTATTTACTTTTTTCTTTTTTACTCCACGCATAAATGCCGCGTATGGCCAATAAAAAGTAAATAAAAAAGAGTGTCATTTGCGCGTATTCGCCAATAAAGGCAAATCTTATTACCATGTATAAATTTGAAACTATCCAAAAAGCAAAGCCGTATTTGTTTTGTTCGGCGTTTATCACTGTGCCAATTAAAGCAGCTGCTGACATTACCCAAGATAAAATTGTCCAGACCATAAAATTTGCCCCCTTTAAAGTGTTTGGACTATAAAGTCCATCTGATTTAAAATTACATCCTTTTCTAGTAGATAAATTGCGTTTATTAAACTCACGACCATGTCTACTTTTCCTTTAGATTTTTTCTTAGTTACATATAAATTCCTATTTGTGTCATAAGTACACTTAGCGTTTTGAAAATTTATCTCTAAAAGTTTATTTTCTGTGTATTTAAACTCACCTTTAAGTATTTTTTCTTTTAAAAGCTTAGTGGGTGGATGTAAAACACTTGAATGCTGTTTTATTTCAACTAGGTTGTGCCCTGCTTTTTCAAGTTTTTGCGCTGTCGACATAGCATTCCAACGGTCGTATCCTATAGCTTGTATTTTTACTCCATATTTTTCTTCGAGACCCATTATAAAATCTTCAACGACACTATAATCAATTACTCTATCACCACAAGCTATTATTTTTTCATTGCTTTTAGAAAGTTCTAAATAATCTACACGTTCTGTAATAGTTTTTTCTTTTATCCGGCCTTCGGGTATAAACGCAAAACTATCAGCTAAAATGTTTTCATCATCATCTATCGACACCATTGAAACGCTAGTGTTATCACTGCATTCTGATAAATCGAATCCTACGTAAACTAATCTATCTTTCCAGTTTATTCCAGCAGTTTTACATTTTCTTAAATCGTTTACATCAATAAACGACTCCGTCCCTGTGCCTTGATAAATAATATTGCAGTGCTTAGTCACAAAATTTTCACGTGCGCTTTCAACGGCGATTGCATAAGCTCTTTTTTTCTTTAAATCATCAAAAATTTCGGGATTTTCTAAGGCCACTGGGTTAGCTTGTTTTAAAATTAGATCATCTGTCTCCCAACCAGTCGTTTTATCAGGCTCGTATAAAAGACTGAATCTAGTTTCATCTTTAATTGTCCCATCTAAAACTTTTTTAGAATATTCAACCTCATCCTCAAGCGGGTTATCGATTGTAGGATACTTAGTTGATACTATAAAACCCAATTTGTTTAGGATGTTTAGCTGCCCCGACCTCATAGCTTCAATCGCATAATTGCTTGGCAGTGCTCCAACTTCATCGGCTATAAAAGCACTTGGCAATCTACCGTCCATTCTGCTAGTAGAATAAGAAAGTGGGATATATTGAATTTGTGTGGGTTTAAATAAAATATAATCTCTTAAAATTTTAAATCTTTTTGAATTTTTAAACTCGTAAACCAACGGGCTAGACCTGATTGTTTCACTAATAGCTTCACGTATTTCTTTAGACAAAGCACCATCGGGGGCCACAGAATAAAATTTACTAAAACGCGGCTCCGTTAAAAAAAGTAAAATAAAAATAGTAGCTATAGTATAAGTTTTAAAATTTTTACGGCATATTTCTAAAACCCCCGTTTCATATTTGCGTTTTTCGGGATTTTCTTTATATACAGTACATAAAATAGCAATATAAAAAAGCCACTGATGCCCGATAGTACATTCATAAAGAGTTTTACCAGCTTTAAGGCCTTTAGGCATTATCAGCAATTTTAATATATTTTCTAGTTTTTTTATTTTTTTATCGCATACGATATATTTGTCATTATCACCTTCACAGATTTTTATAAAATCCTTCATTTGTAAGCGGACAAATTTCGGTGTAGTTTTTAAATTAACCGTCTTTTTACAAAATGCATAAGCTTTATTATTAATCTTTTTCATCTTCACCGTTTATCATTTTTAATAAAGGATCTAGCTCTTCAGGTGCCTCTTCTACATTAAAACTTTTTATAATTTTTATAAGTGTAGCCACTGTTTTATTTGCAATATCTGTTGTCTTGTTATACTCCGCAACAGCAGGATTGGAATATAAATTTCTTCTGCCTTTTACATATTCTTTACTAACAAGCATACCCTCCTCTTTCAGGTTCTTTTCAAGTTCATTTAAAATGTTTAGCTGCACTTGATAACGTTTAAATGTAGTAATAAAAAAGAAGTTAGACTGGACTCCGCTTTCCTCGGCAATTCTAATTATTTCCTTTGCCTGCTCATTTAGATTTATTTTTCCCATTTTTTCTCCATTCATATATTCCATAAAGTGCAAACACTAGTGATGTTAAGTCTAGAAAAGCTCTGCCATAAATTCCTTTGCTTAAATCTAGTATCATCCAAAATATTTCGCTTGCTGACCAAATATAAAAACAAGCTATCCTCTTTTTAGCATTTAAAAAGCTGCCTAACAGAGAGGCAGCTGCTAATATCCATGTAATATCAAAGTTAAACGTTTATTTTAATTCTCCTTTTATTTCATGGGTTTACTTCCTACTATCCATAAAAGAGTTTTTTGATATTTATAATTTAATTTGTTTTTAAGCCACCTGTATGCCTTTGCTTCATAATTTAGGTACAATTCTATGTTCACAATATACTCCTTCACTCCAACTTCATATTTGAAGCCTTAAGATATAAACCTTCATTCAATTCTACCGGAGTAAAACCATAAGGACTTTTTATCAATTATATTTCCTCTTTTATTTCTTTTTGTCAGTTAATATCCCTTTAAAATATTCCTCCTTGTTTTTGTATTCATTAATCATAACATCTTTAAACGTCATGGATTTCAGTCTTGTCCAAGACCCTGCTTGCTGATGAATAGTTTTAAAAGATGTGGCTGGAGCCTTTTCCATCGCTGGTGTAATTTTAAATTCACCGCCATTGATAATATGATTAATATTGAAGGAATTGCCTTTAAATCCTTCAAGCCCGTCTATCCCACAGCAACAAAGATCATCGCCCATCCTTCGTAATCTATTTTCTCCACTATAAAACTTCATTCCTAGCTTATGAGCTTTCTCTTTAATTTGAAGCACTTTAGGCTTTAAAGCTCCTATGGGGTATACTGAATCTGATCCAACTCTAACTAATCCTTTTTTAGATTTCGCAAATTTCATCCCTTCAACAATGACTCCATAAACACCAGCTTCAGCGAATTTGTCTAGGCTGTTCATAATTGAATCGTGGTATTCAATCATATATGGCTGTATACGGATATTTACTCTTTTATGCGGAGATATTTTTTTAACAATTTCTAGCCGTTCAGCAAATCTCGGTGCACCTTGCTCGATAATATCAAATTCAGGGCAAACTAAAGAAATTTGTACCACACAATTACATTGCTTGATTAAATTTAAATATTCATCGGCGGCTATCAATCTTCCTTTTGTTGAAACGACAAATGGATATTGGGTTTTTACAAATACTTCTAAGCATTTATAGCTTTCTTTAAATTTTTTTTCTACAGGTTGAAACGGGTCAGACATTCCTCCCCAATGTAGAGGAATATCCCAGTCACACCATATCGTTGTTGCATTTCGTTTGCCTTTGATAAAATTAATTAATCGTTGGTGAGTACCGTATACTTTTACATTTTTCATGTTATAGTTTTTTTTAGTAGCAAAACAGTACTTGCATTGGTGTGTACAACCATAATAAGTATCAAATCTTATTGGAAGGTCGCATAATAAAACTTGTGATCCACAGATAGGCATGATTACACCTCTAATAGATTTTTTATTATATAGTTTGCAAGCGCACCGGTTTCATGATTTTTTATCCAATTTTGTATAGCTGTTTTATATTCGATCGGAAAAGAAACCGCAACATTGTAAAACTCTGACATTATATTGCGCTTTTCAAAATTATCATTGTTATATAAATCATTTAAAATGTCTTCGTTATTTTCATATTCGGTAAACCCAAAATCTTGCATGTCTAGGTTTATTTCGTCTAATTCAAGATAAAGTTTTTCATAATCCCACGTGGAGTATTCAGAGGCTTTATTGTCAGCAATCCTGTAGGCTTTTATTGCATCTTCTGTTAAGTCATCAGCCCTTATAACTGGAACAGAATCTAAACCTAAGTTTTCCGCTGCTTTTCGTCTTGTGTGCCCCGCTACTATAACGTTGTCCTTATCAATTATAATCGGCACTTTAAAACCAAATTCTTTAATCGAGTTTGATACATATTTAACAGCTTCGTCGTTTATTCTTGGGTTGTTTTCGTATGGTTTTATTTCACTTAAAGGAATATACTCGATTTTCATTTCTTTCATAAATTATTAAACCTTTTCAAATATTTTTATAAAATTTTATTGCTTAAAGATCTATGATTTTCCAAAAAACCATAGAATTTTTTATTTGTGTATTGGTGGACATGCTGCTTCGTTTCAGTCGTTATTTAAAAGTTTTTTTAAAACCCCGGGGGGTGTTTTTTTATATAATGCAAAACTTCCTTACTTATCATTCCAATTTCTGCCATTTGGTGATGCATTTTACAAAGGCAAATTAAATTATCTATGTCATAAGCCAGTTCTGGTTTTTCTTTAATTTTTTCTATGTGATGCGTTTCTATATTAACCGAGTTTAAAACACCGTTTTTAAGACAAATAGCGCAAAGATAATTACTATTTTCTTTAACGTATTTAGAAGCTTTAACATAACTTCTTTTATTTCGTATTTTAGCCTCCTGTGAATTATCTCTAGTAGACTCACGACCGACTTTGCATTTTGTATTAAACTCGTGTATTTTTCCGCATCTAGAGCAAGATTTAAACATTATTTACACCTGCAAACATAATAAATGCAGTCTAATTTTACTACATTAATTTTCCGAAATTTTCTAAAATTTTCCGTTTTTTTCTTTAATTTTCAGCTTTTATTTTTCAAACAATTTTGTCTTTATATTATTTAAAATGCTGTATACAGCCGTTTTATGGTAACTTATAGTGCAACTGATTTCACGTGCACTTTTTTTATCTAGATACCAAAGGCAATAAATTCTATCTTCCAGATCTCTACTTAGACGCAATTCGTGTTCTTTAGATTTAAGCATCTTATTTCTAAGTCTAAGCATACGATTAACTTCACGAGAACGCTTTTCGATACAAAGTTTTTCTTTAAGCTCTAGATAGACATCAAACCAGTTTTTTATTTCATTACTTTGTATTTTATCCTTTGAAAATACAGGAGATTTTGGCTGGGTGATTCTAAATATTTTTTCATTTTCAGCTAAAATATTTTCATAATCTTTTTCCAATTCACGACACTTATTTTTTAAAAGCTCATAACTTTGATAAACCAAATTAATCTCCTTTAAAATACGTGTATAAAATAACAACTATCAAAAAAACTGAATAACCTATAACAAAAATCCAAGCAAAATCATTTAAAGACATGGGTTAACACCGTTTTTTTTATTTTTCTTTTTTAGATAATATTTTTCGAAAATAATAAACATTTTTCTATAATAAAAAAATAATATATTTTACATTTTACACAAAAATAAAATATAATAAAACAAGTCTTAACGTAGCACTCCGTTATTACAAAAAAGACTAAACCTGCCGCAGACGAAAAACTTTTTTAAACAAAAAACGTCATACATAGCTCCTAAAAGCGGCAGTTTTTTTTAAATATAATCACATCTTTTTATATTATTTTTTCTATAGTCATTTTCTAAAGAGCTGTTAATAAAAGTAAAAAAGCAAGAATTATGACACATTTCGCAAATACGACCTGAAATAGATTCATCTATTTTATCCAGGTCATCAATAGAAAGCTCACTAGAAAAAATTGTATTTTTTTTAGTCGCATAACGTGTATTAATAATTTCATAAGCGATATTTACTTCTTGTTGTGTAGGAGCTTGAAAATCTTTTTTTAAATTTTTACCTGTTTTAAAAAAATCGTCGATATAAAGTATTTCTACGCTTTTTAAACGATAAATAAAAGAGCCGTATTTATTTTCGTTAAAGATTACACTTTTGAGCTTTGTAATTTCATCTCTCCAAGGCATATAATAAACGTCACGATTTTTTTTAAGGAGTTCAATTATTATAGACGTACAAATATGGGTTTTACCTGATCCACATTGACCACCGACATAAAACCAAAAATTTGAAATACAATTAACAAATTCTTTAGCTTTTTTTAAAAGCCTTTTTTGCCAAGTTGTTTTTGCTTTAAAATTTTCAAAATTTTTATTTTTAAAAGTGTCACCTAAGCCGATTCGTTTTAGGGTATTAATTGTTTTTCTAGTCTTAACACAAACACAGGGCTTAAATTGTTCATACCCGTCTTCGGTTAGATACAAAAATCCACCACGGTTTTTACATTTCGGGCAATTGAAGTTGTCATATTTAATTAAATTACCTTGCCTTTCATTAAACTTTGCAATTTTCCACTCCTCACGAGTTTTATATTTAGATTTTTCAAATAAAAGCTTGTTATATGTATCTTTGTGCTTATTTATTATTTCCTCTCTTTTTTTACTCCAATCAGCGAGTAATTTTTTCAATATTCACCAGCTCTTTAAAATTTATTTTTAGTTTTTTTAGTTTATTTTGCGTTTAAATGCGTTTTAAGCGTTTTTTATGCATCAAAGGTAATTTATTATTAATTTTATATTTTCATTTGTTGTAGAGCTTTCTAAAGGCCTTTATGAACGTTTTAAAAAGAAGTCAAAACCAAAAACAATTTTCTCTACGTTCATTTTCCATTCTTTTTTGTTCTTCAAGAGCAGCAGCAATATCATCGTTTGTAAAACCTACACTATCATTAATTTTTTTAATAAATTCTTTTGTATCTCTTTCTTCCTCTTCAATTTCCTCTGGTGTCAATTCACGTTGATCTTCAGGTGTATCACCGATAGTAAAAGATTTATAAAATTCTTGTTTTTTTATTTCATCGTTTCTTTTTCTTTCAAGTTCTTTTTTTGCTTCTGGTGTTATATCAAAAGTATCCATAGTTTTTAAATACTCGTCGATGTTATAACTGGTGTTTTGACTAACAGGAGAATATTTTTTTTGTATCTCTTTTAAAGGGTAAAACAAAGGGTAACCGCCTCTAATCGAGTATTGAACAATCTTTATTTTTTCTTCATTGTTATTAGCAAGCGAATCTAAATTTTCGAAGCAGAGTTTTAGAGCATAGTTATTCAGAACAGCCCTTTTCCTTTTTCTAGTTATTAAATACTGCTTTAACGCCAAACGAAGATCTTCATTTTGAGAATATTCTTCAATTAGGACGTTAAAAGTTTTTTCATTTTCTTTTTTAGAAACTTTTTTTGGTTCGAAAATATTTTCTTCGTTTTTTGTTTCTTCGTTTTTTAAATTTATTTTTTCAAAAGAAAGTTGTGGAGGATCTTCCTTCTTTCTTTCTTTCTTATTTATTAAATAATTAGTTTTATTATTAGTTATATTAGGACTTATTTTGCGGCTACCTAGCCGTAATTTGCGGCTACCCCCCTGTAAATTATCCCCACCTAAACGAAAAAATTTTTCATCTTCTAAATTTTCTTCATCAGAAAATAAATCGTTTTTGTTTTTATTTTTTGAAAGCGCACGATATTTGCAGTGTTTTTCATTATTTTGAAACCAAGTCTGTTTTTCTAAATAACCATTTTCAACTAAACGATTTAAAATTCCTTGTATTTTATCAAGCGAACATCTCAACCACTCAGCCAAATATTTTCTTGTTCCTGTAAACCATTGACCCTCTACAAATTGTGTAAAACCGTATATAATTGAATACACAGCTAGTTCACTAAAATTTAATGGAAAATCATAAGCCCAGCCTGGGATTTGCAAATAATTCTCAGGTTTAATATAATTATAGGTTTTTTGTTTTTCTTTATTTTTTACCTCATTGCAAATATTTTTTCTATTTTCTATAATTAAATTGTACATTTTATATTTTCGCTATACAAAAGTTTATGTTTTGTATAATTTGAAACCTCCTTAAAAAATATAGAAATTAATAAAATTTTGTTATCGTTGTCTATTTTTTTGTTGATAACAGAGAACTTTCATTTTTTTTACATTTTTTGAAATTTTTTATTGAAAACAATAATCTTTTTTCTTAAAATGTAATTACAAGAAAAGTTTTTTTCTTAAGATGTAATTACAAGTTAATTTTTGAGTCCTCCGTTTTTTTATTTTTTTGAGCAATTAATATTTTAACGGGGCTCTTTTTTTTTGCAAAGCTTTTTTTACTTTTTCTTTTCTATTTGGTAAAATATATTTAAATCGAATGTTTTTAGACCCCCTGATTTTTTCGGGGGCCGTCTATTTTAAAAAGTTTTTTTATTTTTGTTTTTTAAAAAAATTGCATTTTGAAAACATTTTTTTTTATAATACAGCAAAGAAAGAAGCAAACACGTCCATACATTTTTCATATTCATTGATGTTATAACCATCGTTATTACTAGTGGTTCTTCTTTCTTACTTTCTTTCTTATTATTTTATATACTTGTATTAAATGCTCCGTTTTTGACAAACGGAGTTTTTTAATACACTTCTCGTATTTTTATACCGTGCTTAAATAGCATTAACTTTCTTTTAATCGAATAAACAGGCGTTAACGTCTTTTTAGAGCCCTTGACGTCCTCTACTATTAGATTATCCTTTACATCTTTATAAACAAAGTCAGCCACATAATTACATGAACGCTCGCCTTTTTGTTTTGGAATTAATTCAAATTTAACCTGCGTTTTTAAGTCATGTATAACGCCATTTTTTTGTAATAAAAGTAAATTTGAATATCTATTAGCTTCTTTTTTACTATCAAACGTTATTCCATTAATTTTTATTTTTTTATTATTAAATTTACGCTTAGTCAAAACGGTAGGTCTTCTTCTGATAAAGTTTGATAAGGCTCTTTTTTGTTATTTAACAGGTCAACGTTTTCTACTAATACAAAAGTTTTATTAACTTTTTTGCCTTCATTGTCTTCATATGAATCTGTTTGAATCCTGCCTGAAATACCAACTTGGTCACCTTTATGTACGTACTTTTCTATAAGCTCTGCACGGGCTTCCCACGCTGTGCAGCGGATAAAATCAGCCGTTTGCTTTGCATTTTGTTTAGCCTCCTTGCTTAGACCACGGTCAACCGCAACGGTAAACTTAGCGACTTTTTTATAATTAAATTCATTTATATCAGGGTTAAAAGTTAATCTTCCAACGAGGCAAACTCTATTCATATTTTTCCCCTTTTAGATATTTAGTCATTTTTATTAAATCTTCGGATTTTAGGTTTTTAAAATCTCCACCAAATTTTTTAGACAAAATAATTTTTAGCTCACTTGGCTCGAAAGAATTTTTTTGGCAATATTCTTCGACTGTTTTTTTAAACTCACTTTTAGCGTCTAGTTTTTGCGTTGTTTCGTCATAGTCACTATCTTTAGTATCATCTATCGCAAAAAGGCCATTTAATGCATATTTACGAGCATAACTACTAGCACAACCCGTTATTTGACTTGCATCCATGCCTTTTTTATTATCCTCTTCTCTAGCATACGCGGTAACATTTACACTTTTTTCATCCTCGACATCTGTAAAAACCGCATTTGCTTTTATGTAGCTTTTACCATTAACTTCAACTATTTCGTCGCTTATTATAATTGTGGCTTTTTGCTCTTTAAGTATTGGTTTTAAAGCCTCTAAAATATCTTCACAATTGCGATATTTATATCTACCAAAGCTGTTATATTGATTTTTAGGTGCTTTAAGTTCATTTTGGATTTTTAATAATTTTGTTTGAACGCTCATAAAAACTCCTTTATCTAATTGTTATATATTCGGACTCAACTAAAGCCGCGCCTTCTACTTTTTCACCACCTTTTAAGTGCTCGCGTAAATCTTTAACATTAATTTTTGGTTTTTGAGGCAATAAAAACTCTTTAGGTATTTTTTCTTCGTCAAGTACTACAGCTTTAAAGCTTTTACCAACACGAAGCTTAAAAGTACCAACGTTCATCCGTTTAACGCCTGTATAATTTACAAACTCTAATAGGTTGTTTTTTATACGCTCCAAATTGTTTTTCATTGTGCGCATGCGCTCTTCGAGTCTATCTTTTTCACGTTTAAAAGCCTCTAAGTCGCTTTCTAGCTGCTTTTGTACATAAACGCAGCCTTCTATTTTTTTATCTACTTCTAGGCCTTTTAATGAATCTTCAAAAATCTGTTCATCAATTTGTTCGTTTTCAAGCATTTCGCAAAGAAATTTAACCTCGGGAGCCATTTCATAAAGTGTAGCCATGTTTAATAAAATCTCCTTCTGTATTCTTCGAAAAATTTTTTCATATCAATATCTTTTTCTTCGAATAAAACATCCGTTGAGATTTTATAGTGCTTGGCTAAACTTCTTGCTTCAGCAACGTTAAAAAACGACTCTCCAACTAATTTTTTATAACATGCAGAAACGCTTGTGCCTATTATTTTTGATATGTCTTCTATAGTTTCTTTATTAAAACTTTTTAGAAAATTTAATACTGGATATTTATTTTTTGTTTTAATCTGCAAAATTTTTCCTCTTAAAATAAAAATATTATTTATATTAGCACTGTTTTAATTAAAAACAACTATATTTTTTTGTTTTATATAACATTTGTTATATATAAACAACAAATACTATTTATCGAAAAATAAAAAATTTACTTAAAAATGAATAAACATTTTTTATTTACGAATTTTTTCTAGACAAAAAAATTAATAAAAAAACTAATTTTTATTAAAAAAGGAGATTTTATTTTTTAAAAAATAAAAAGCGTTTTTTAGGTTTTTTACTTAACGCATTTACAAGATTTTTTTGAAGTCCTATTACCATATTTTGTAAATTTATAACTTGGTCTTTTAAGTCGTTATTTTCTTTTTTCAGCTCATCTATTAAATTTTCCGGATAAAGGACATTTACGTGACATTTTTGTTTTGAATCTAAAAATTCAACTGCTTTTTCATTTAGCATTAAATTTCTTCCTTGCTTAAAAATATTGTCACCTAAATATTCCTTATAACGTTGAATTTGTTTTTTAACAGCATTATAAGAGACATTTCTCGTGTCAGAGTACTCTTTTAAATTCATTGTAAAATATAACCTAAAAGCCTTTCATATTTTTTTTTAGTGAAAGTCCCATATTAAAATTTTTAATACTTTAAAAAGGTGGCATTCACATAAAAAATAACACAAGGCTATTTTCTAGTCAAAAAATGTCGAATTTTATGTATTGGAATAGGTTTAAATGTTAAGTGACTTATAGAGTAACAAGCGTGACACATAGGCATGTATTTTTCATTACCACCAAGCTCTATTTGTTCACCTTTTTTTACAACTTTGCCGTTATTAACTTTAAGATTTAAAATTGCTTTTTTACCACACCCACAAGGCGTCGGTATTTCTCTTATACAGTCTGCTAGCTCTAAAAGGCGTTTACTGCCTTCAAATAGATAGCTCATAAAATCCGTTTTAAGGCCATAACACATGACAATGCAGTATTTGTCTGCTAGGTCTCTTAATTCTTCTATTTGTTTTATAGTAAAAAATTGTGACTCGTCTGTTATTATGACGTCATAACTTTTTAAATCTGATACTTTTTCTTTAAATGTTTCATCCTTTTTTATAGTTATAGCTTCGTCTTCTAGCCCGATTCTGGATTTTAATATTGTCTTACCGTCTCTACAGTCTAGAGCCGGCTTAGTAAGTAAAACTCTTTTACCATGTTCCTCGAAAGTAAACTTTTTCATTAAAGCTATTGCAGTTTTACTAGAGCTCATAAGGCCGTAGAAAAAGTACATTTTCAAAGCGTATAACCTCTCCACTATGTTAGATATAAAAATACTTGAATTTATTAATTGTTAATTGCTAAAACCTCTAAAAAAGATGCAACTGATAGAATTAAAATTATATTTAATAAATCAAAAGATATGTTTTTTCTACAAGATTTAAATCCTTTCTGCTTTATTTCAAATCTTAAATTAGTAGAACTAAATACGCTATACAAAAAACCGGCGGATTCGAAAATAATGAAAAGCCAATAAACTATTCCAGTTGAAAAAAAACTTGAAAAACCGATTATAAAAAAAATAATTAATAAATTTAAGATACCTAAAATACCAAATGTTAAACAGTTTAATAAGTATAAAACAAATGCTACAGCATAATTGTGCATAAAAATAGTTAACCAATTTTCTATAAAATTACCGAGATAAAAATCTAAGCAAAAAAGTGCTAACGGTGTGCCTTCTTTTGTGTTATTGGTTTTACCACAAAAGAATCCTATTAAAAATGCACTTACAGTTGAAATTATCTGAAGTGCAAAAATAATATTTAATAATTTATTTTTTTTCATTTACAGGTATTTTTGAAATATATTTTTTGCAAGATTTTGTAAATAAAAAAGCTATTAGCGCCATAATTATGAAGCCAACACCTCCTTCAATACATTTTTCACAAAAAGAGGCGATTGAAAAACTTAAATATAAAAAAACACTAAGATAACCTACTAAATATAAAAATCTTTTACTATTCCACTTAAACATTTTTGCTTCAACTTTTAGTTTTATATTAAAAACATGAAGTATAAAAGCTAAGCAAAAGAAAAGAATTGATAGAACTATATTAAATCTAATATACGAAGCTCCGGCTCCTGCACAAAAGCCAGTAGCAAAAAAAACGGCTTTCCTTGCAATATCAAAGTTTCCTTTTTGAACGAAATTTAATAACTTCGACTCCATAAAAACTCCTTTAAAGAACAATTGTACCGACAAGTGCTCCAGCTATTCCCCAAAAAACTAATGTTCCTTTGACAGCTGCTGTGACTTCAGCTACACTTGCACCCGACGCTGCTAAAGCAAACCAGCTTTCTATTTCTGTAGCGGCTATTCCAAAAGTATTTAAAAACGCACCACTACCAGACATAAAAGCGGCAACACCTACTCCTGCTGTAGCCGCCGCCACTATTGCACAATTCGGTTTGTATTTGGTAATTAAAGTATTATATTCTTTTATATTAAATTTTTCAGAAATTGGAATTTCACGTATCTTTTTATTACTATCATAAAAAATTAGTTTACCGGGTTCATTTGAAATTAAAAAATTTCTGTTATGATTTTGAAACACAGCATAATTTTTAGATGTTTCTATTAACTTTGCGTTATGTCCACAAAATGCAAAAATAGATACGAAGATTGAAAAGAAAGCTAAAACAGAATCAAGTTTTAAAAATATATTTTTTAAAGTTTTTTTCATAAATTCCTCTTCTTTTGTAACACAGTATTTACTTTTACACTAAAATATAATATAATATTAATTATAACAAGTTAAAATTAAACATAATTTATACTTTATAAACTTTCCAGCTTTTCAAGAGGCTGTTTTTTTATTTAAAAAAATATGAGGAGATAGAATGAAAATTTATAAATTACATCTTATCAAGATTTTATGGGATAGTAATCAGAATGGATTTCTTTGCATCGAGAAGAATTAACCAAGATATGGCAAACACAAAAATTTACCGGGCGGTCAGGATATATGCACATGAAAAAGATTTTTTAACATAAGACGCTCCTTTAAGCATAAAAATTTTGGAAATTATACAACATGGTGTTTCCTACATCTAAAGTATTTTTTACATTTTATGTTTTAAGATAAATTTAACAAAAAATACTTGGTTTTTTATGAGTTTTGCGTTATAATAATAAATATATCAAAAAATTTTCTACATAATAAACTCAAGACTTAGATTTGAACTTATTAACACCTTAAGATTAATGTTATTTAAATTTTTTATTATGGAGTTATTCTTATGGAAAATGAAAACATCACAAATAAAGAAAGATTAAAACAGAAGTCACGAGACATTAGAGTTCTATATTTAAATGGTAAAATTACAAGGGACGAAGCAAAAAAAGAATTAAAAGATTTTATAAAATATTATAATGAAACTGCTAAGAAGTTAGCAAAAAAATATGACATGAAACCTTACAAATTTTGCTTTGCATCTTTTATGAGATAATTTTTTTATAATAAGTATTAAATTTTAAGATTTTTTGGGGGTCTTAAATGGAGATTTATAAATTTCATATATTTAAAAAAGGCGAAGAAGAAAAATATTATAATTTTGAACGTTATGGTGAAAGTAAAGAGGAAGTAGAAGATATAGTTAAAGAAATATGTAATGAAAACAATTTTACTTATATTTTTGTTAATTGTTAGCAAAGAAATCAACCAAAAAAGGAGAATAAAATGCCTGTCTTATCAAGATTTTATGGAATAGTAATCAGAATGTATTTTATGGAAAATGAGCATAATAAACCGCATATTCATGCTATATATGGCGAAGATGTTGCGTCGATTGCATTTTTGACAGGCGAAATTTTAGACGGCGAATTGCCACCAAGAGCATTTAAATTAGTTAATGAATGGATTTCTTTGCATCGAGAAGAATTAACCAAGATATGGCAAACACAAAAATTTTTAAAAATTGAGCCTTTAAGGTAAATACAAATATGGAACACAAAATAAAAGCAGTGAAAGCACTTTCAAATTACAAATTAGATGTAACTTTTTTAGAGGGTATATCAAAAACATACGATATAAAACCACTATTCAAAAAAATTCCAGAATTTTTAGCTTTAAAAAATGATGAACAAATGTTTACTTCTGTAAAAGTAGATATTGGAGGATATGGTTTAGTTTGGAATGATAAATTAGACCTTTCTAGTGATGAAATATGGAAAAAAGGAGTGGTTGCTTAATCTTTTAGCGGAAACTAAAAATTTATATTTATTTCATCAACTTCAACTATCACCTGCGTGTTATTTGTTTCTGAGATTGAAGAGCTGCTTTGTATTTTAATTAATAGGTCGTTATCTGTATTTTTATTGCAAGTTGTTGTTAAACCGCTGCTTGTAAGGACGTTATAGCCACCACTTGTATATGAAGAGAATAAATACCCTGAGCTGTTTTTACACGCGTTTATTTTAAGCGATGTAATATTAGGTGTAACGTTTTTCATGCTTTTGGGTAAATTTATACTAAAATAAACTGCATTGTCTCTTAAAAGGCCTGTACAGTAAACCTTTTTATCCGAAAAACTATAGCTTTCACCGCCCGAATAAAAAAGCGAGGAATAAACGTCTTCGCTCTTTATTTCTAGTGTGCCACTGTTATTTGGAAAACAATTTACACCCACTGAATATTTATTAGCATCGAAGTACATTAGAGGTGTATATCGAGGCAATGTAAGATAGTAAATTGTAGTGCTGTTTAAAGCATCAATTAATTCTACTTTTACATCATAGTCATAATTTTCATCTACGCTAAAATTTTTTTCAACGTCACTTGTAATAGAACCTATGCTCGTAAATTCGGATTCGCTTGTCTTTTTTATGTATCCATTAATAGTTAACGTGTTATGCCCGCCGATTAGTGCATAATTTGCATCGACTGTTATAGAGCCCGTGTTACTAGTTTTTCTCTCTAAAGTGATTAAAGCCTCTGGTTCAAACCAGTCGTAAATATTTACTAGCTTTTCTTTTGTAGTGGTTATTCCACGGCTGTCTGTTACTATAAATTTTGCATAAATAGATACAGCCGAGTTAACTACTGTTCCAAGCCCGCTAGCCGTTGTTCCGCTTAACGTTAGCGGTGTTTCTACCTCGTTTAAATTAACTTTAACACTAGAAATTGTTGCGTGCTTTAAAGCGTTTATACCTGTGGCTGTAAACGAAGGCACAGATTTATTTCTGACTAGGTACTGATTATTGCCTGTTAAAGCGATAGTGCTTGCTGTTGTGTCTTCATATGATACCTCCAAAAGTGTAGGTTTACATTCGTTTTCATTTACGCTGTAAAAACCGCCAACTATCGTTATCGGAGTGTTGTCTTCACATGTTACTTTAACTAAATAGTTAGCTTGAGGCGTGTTTGGTATACTTGCATAGAGTCTATCGATCGTTACAACGTCGATAAACCCGGTTAAATATGTTGTATTTATTGTGTCGTTGCTTATAATGCTGCCATCAGCGCCAATTAGATTAACAGTTATTTCTCTTTTTAGCGGGTTATAAAAAAGCAGTGACAGCCTCTCGCCGATGGTAAAATCTGGTGCATAATTACAAAAAGGAAAATTGTATGTTTCAATCTCTAAAACAGCAGAATATGTTATTTCCTGTGATGTTAAAACGCGGCCTTTAAGTATTATTTTATAATTTGTAGCCGGATTTAAATCGTAGATCGAAACAGCTCCTTCACTGCCAGAGCCATAGCTTTCAGTAAAATTCAAGCCATTATCAGTTGAGTACCATAATTTATCTAGCTTTTCATCGCATGTCCAATTAACAGTAATATCTGTTTCAGTTTTTGAACTTAGACTTATTAATAAATTTGCCAAATTAACCTCCTGTGTAAATTCCAGCGCCGTTTGAATTTACAGAAAATTTTAATTTTTCGCCCAAAAAGAGCTCATTTTTTACAGCTGCATTTTTAGCGATAAAATTATCGCTGCTTAAAGAAAAAAGTAAATTGTCGTTTTTATCATAAACTGCAAAAACGTAGTCTTTATTACATGAAACATAAGTTTTATTTTTACAATAAAGTTTTACGCCATTTTGTGAAAACTCCGCAAAAAGCTCATTTGCACTGCTAAAAAGTTTTATTTTGCCGCTTGAATTATTAGCTTTTCCAAGCTCCATAATGCCCCATTTTATATAATTAAAAGGCGTAAAATCATAGGAGCCGTCTATATTCCAAACGTTATAAAAAATTCCATGTATGCCGTTGTTACTTAAAGAAACGCCACTTTTATCGATCTTTAAAACGTTAATAGCGTCCTCTTTTGGCAATGAATCGACTACTAAAATTTTTTCTCCTTGATAAACAACATATGAGCCGTCTAAAAGATCCCAAACTTCACCAACCGAGGCATCTATCTCGTCCGAAAAGGCAGTTTGAAGGTAATTTGTCTGCTCCGTTATAGCTTCATTTGTTGCTTGTGTAATATTGCTTAAAAGGCCGGTTAAAGTTTTACCGAAATTTCCAAAACTAAGCTCTGTATATTTTTTTAAGATGCAATTATAGTCATAAGCTATAACGGATGCCGTTAAACTTAGATTTAACGGTTCATGTATTACTTTAATTTTATCGCCAATGTCAGTTATTGTGTCTAGATTTGCCTTTAAAGTGTAGCTTATTTTAGGCACAGAATTTTCAAGCAAGTACTCCTCGCCTTGACGCTCGAGGTCTTCAATTAAAGCCGTGTAATATGCTACCTCGTCTAAAATGCCCTCCTCGTCGGTAAAATCCTCCTCACTTATGTTGTCTTGGTTAAATGAAATAGTTTTAGTAAAAGGTACATCATATTTTTGTGTCGATGTTAAGTAAATACTTCTGTTAGGGTCGAGTTTATTTAATAAAATTCCGTCTTTTCCAACAGGCAATAACTTTGTTACGACATCATCCCAATTTTCCTCACATGTTATATCTTGGATATTTTTTCTATAACGCACAACAACGTCAGAATCGACTCCTGTTTCGCTTCTAAGGCCAATAGAAAAGTTATCGCGTATAAAGTGTCCACCCCAACGTTCTTGTACGGTTTTAAGAGCTTCATACAAAGATTTTCTAACGCACCTAAAAGAGCCAACGGCAGTAATATCCGAAAAAGTTGCAAATGGGCTTGTGGGCTCTGTGGCTGCATTTAAATGATACATAGCCCCGGCGCAATCTTTATCTATAACGTATGAGTCAGCAATTAAATAATTTTGCGAGTCATAAAAAACGTGTTTAGCTTTAGTTAAAATTTTATATTTTGTTTTAGAAACGTTACCGATCCTAAACGCCTGATCGCCTTGCGGCGTGTTCGCAACTAAAATATTATTTTCTACAATGTCGTTTATGTAGGATAAATCACATTCAAAATCTATATAAAAATCGCCATTGTCCTCCTTATGAACAATAGCTTTAGTTGCGTTTATAATTTTATCGCCGTTGCTGTCAAAGGTTAAATCGGTAGATTTAAAAAGTTTAATCATTTAAGATCTCCTAAAACTTTAGGTTTTAAGCAGTTCTATGGAAACAATAAGCCGTTATATATGGTGGCATGTTGTTATGGGGCTGATCGCCTCCACGAGAGCTGGTTTGTATTTGGCTTAGCGCTGTTTTCCAGCCAGAACCACTTTGTATATCCCCAGAAGAACCCCCATAAGCCGCATGTGCACTATCTCCTGAAGCATGAGTATGACCTGGCATTTCTTGCACGGTTAACGTATGCGTTGCCTCGCCGCCCGTTATATCTACTGCAGTATAAGTATCACCGACAGCTAAAACAAACTTATCTTTAATTTGCTCCCACGTGCCGCCAAAAATTGTGCCCGGGTTTGTACTATTTGAGCTCCAATAATACGAGCCTATAGGGTAAATATAATTTACAAGCGTCGTTGGCGTTAAAAAACTACTGTCGTTTGTTAGATCGCTTGTTTTTGTTGGAATTGTAGGTTTATTAATTAAATCGTTATATGAGCCTGTTATAGCAACTGTAGCATAAGTTGGCTTATCGTTTAAATCTTCATAACTATTAGAAAAAGCTACAGCACCAAGATCTGATATATTAGCTTTTTCATTTAGAGCAGTATTTAAATCCGTTTGACTTGATAATGTGCCCGAAATATTGCCCCACGTTGAGCCACCGGGCTCGCCTTTTTCGCCTTTGAGCATAATTATTTTAGCTTCCATTTTTTACCTCCTTTTCTAATATTTGTAGCCATAAACGGCCATAATTGATGTTCCTTTGTCTTCTGTAGAAAAAGAACTTTGAACTCTATACATTCTTTTATTTACAAAAGTCGCCGATGCCCCTGAAAAAGTCCATTGAGATAGTAAAATAGCAATAGCAGTAGGACCGCCATATAAATTTAAAGATAAATTTATTTCATACGAACTAACGCTTTCAAAAATACAAAATTCTGTATAACCCTGTCTTTCTGTTTTCGTAGGATCAGTAAATGAAATGCCAATTTTTTGATAATTCGTAATATTATCACTTAAAGAAAAATCAGTAGTTGTACCAGTTGAATTATTTTCATAAAGCGTAAATCTTCTTGGAATATTCCCATCATTAGCGCCCGTTCCACCGTTAATTACAGGTAAAACTCCTGAAATTCTAGAAACAGGCAACTGCCCACCAAAATCTGTAATTTCTGTTGGGCTTTGAAGTAAATCAGAATAATTACCCGTCGTTGCGACGGTCGCAAGGTCTGTACTTACAACAAAATTACTATCGTTAGTTAAATCGCTGGTTTTAGTTGGAATAGATGGTTTATTAGTCAAATCTGTATACGAGCCACTTGTTGCAACTGCCGAAAGGCTTGATGTATTAATCTTAGCATTTAATGCGTTTTGTAAATCCGTTTGATTGCTTAAAGTCCCAGTTATATTACCCCACTCAACACTCGTATAAACTATAGAATTTTGGTCTGTAATTTCAGGCACTAGCTCTAGTACTCCTCTAAAAATAGTAAAAATATCATCATTAACACCGATTTCCAAATCGTACCAATATTGTCCTGGATTTAATAAAGCCGTATCTTCAGGAGCAATACGTACAATAAATTGGTTATTACCTGCGGCTGTTATGCCATCGTTTAAGCTTTTTTGGAAAACATAAGTAGAATCCTGCGCATTATTTTTACATGAAAAATACGCGGTGTTTAAAGTTATTGCGCCGCCTTGACTATCACTTAATTCAAAACCAAAACTTTCAGTATCGCCCACGACCATTTGTAGGTTTTTAGTGATGTAATTTGCCATGTTTACCTCCTTTTATTTTTATAGCCAACGCGAATAATTTTTAAAATTTATATGATAGACAATGCCTGTATAATTTATAACGTTTATACCGGGCTTTAATTTAAAATTGTCATAATCACCTGTTACTAAGCGATTTTTAAGTGTATCGCCTTTTCTAGCTTCAAGTTCTTGTGCGTCAATTGTTATATAACGTTCAAGCCCTAAATTTATATTAAACATGCGTTTAGAGTTTAAATTTATTGTTATATCGCCAATGCCAAAAATTTCCATTATGGGTTGTGAATTGATATTACCAGAATTTGTTATTTTAAACTCTTCTTCGTTTTTTTTATTTAAGGAGAAAAATAAATAAAAATTCGTAATATTGCCGCTTGGAATATTGATGTAAAAATAATTGTAGCTTTTAAGAGATGAAATATTAGCGCTTAGACTCGAGGATTCATTATCATAAATATCTACAGGCTCACCACCAAAACTAGTGCCCGTAGTAGGAACTCCATTTATAACTGATACAGTTGAATTATTAGCTCCTGTGCCATTAGCATAAGCGTAAAAAACATAATTTTCGGCGCTTAAATTTATTTTTTCTATAGGTATTAAAAAAGATGTTTGAGATGTAGCTGTGCCTGTTACATTTAATAAATTATCACTAACTATGGCCGTTAATCCATTTCTAGTTTCTTTAAAATCAGGCACATTTATTAAATTTTTAGCGCCTTTAAATCTTAAAATATCTTCGGTTAAAGAATATTTAAACGGCTGAACATGCATAGTGATTTTTGCCCTTCTAAAACGTAATAATTTTTCCATGTCTATTTGTTTAATTATTTTATAATTGTAATATTTATCAGGTTCATTAGAAAAAATTACAGTGCCTTTAGAATCAAAAAAACCGATAATTTCATCAATTTTAGACGGGTCTAAAACACCGATATCAAAACTTTTATCATAAGCTTTATAGCCAAGGTAAGTCATAATATCGCCATCACGGCCATCAATTTCCTCTGTATTTACACGCATTTCGGGCTTAGAAATTGGTGGCACGTTTTGAATTAATAATCCCGGCACATTATCACTATCTTTTCCATTTAAAATAACAAACGGCATTAAAATTTCCTTTCTTTAAGCGTAAATAGCCTTAGTCACGGTTTTACGAACAAACCGACCCATATTTTCATTATCAAGCTCTATATTCATATCAGAAAGAGCTTCTTTAAAGGCGTTAACGGCGTCAAAATACGTGATGCTTGTAATATCCGAGCCATTTAAAGAATTGTTTTTATTATTTAAATTTGTGTCTATATCAAAGCTAGTAGGGAGTGCATTTTTCATTTCTTGTTCAACGTTTTTCATTTCATCAGAAAAGCCCTCACCAATACCTAAAGCTAAGTTAGCACCTATTTCGTCTCTAAAAAGTTTAGAAGGTGATGCTATGCCAAAAAGTTGTTTTATAAAATTAAAGACGTCACCAACCCACTGTGCAATTTTATTTTTTATCCAGTCAAAACTACTAGCTATACCCTCCCAGAGGCCCCTAACAATATTTCCGCCTACTTCTAAAACTTTTCCTGGAAATTCCCATAAAGCTTGTAAAATTCTCATGCCTAAGTCCCATGCAGTTTGCCATAATGATCCGTACATTGAAAAGAGTCCTTGTATCAAAGCCCCGACAATTTGTACCCCCGAAACAATTATTTGCGGCAAGGCTTTTATTAAAGCATCAATAATTGCAATAATAATTTGGGGCATAGCCATAACAAGCGAAGGAATAGCTTTTATTAAACCGTTAATTAAAGCAAAAATTATTTTTATACCAGTTTCAATAACATTTATTAAATTTGTAATGATTCCATTAACAAATGCTTCTATAATTTTCGGCAACATATCCACTAGTTGTGGTATGGCATCAACTATACCCACAGCTAGTGCTAAAATTAATTCAAGACCAGCTTTAGCCAATTGTGGTCCGCCTTTTAACAGTGTGTTAACTAAGTCTATTATTATTTTTGGCAACATAGAGATCAACTGTGGCAAAGCCCGCGTTATACCATCAACTAATGAAACTAACATTTTCATGCCAACTTCTATCAATTTTGGAAGCATGCTAATTAACATACCCACAATTTGTGGTATAAGCCCAGACAAGGCGTCAATAACAGAAGGTAAAACTGCTAATACAGCGTCTAACGCATTTTGTAGAGCCGATGTTAAAAGCGGCACAGCCTCTGCAATTAAAGGAGGTATAGTCTGTATCAAATTTGGAACTACAGTAGTTAAAAGGCCTGCTGCTAACGTTCCAAGCCCTTTTACAACGTTTTTAACTACGGGCGATAAATTATTTACTAGATTTCCTAAACTATCTACCAAATTGTTAATTAAAGGCGTTAAATCGGCCCCTGTGCCTATAGCCGTCAGGACATTTTGCCATGCACTTTTAGTGGCGTTAGCTGATCCGGAAATAGTTTTAGCAGCCTCCTGGGCCGTTGTGCCTGTAACACCCATTTCTTGTTGTACTACATGGATTGCATTATAAACGTCGCTTAAACTGCTTATATCATAATGTATACCTGAAATTTTTTCGGCGTCTACTAAAAGGCGCTGCATTTCTTCTTTAGTGCCGCCATAACCAAGCTTTAAGTTATCGAGCATAGTGTAATTTTGCTTTGCAAAGCCTTGATACGCATTTTGGATTGAATCCATGCTTGTTCCAAATTTATTTGCGTTATCGGCCATGTCTGAAACAGCCATATCCCCGATTTCAGCCGCTTTTTGTGTATCGCCGCCTAAAGACTGCAATAAACTTGCACTAAAACCCGTAACGGTCTCCATATATTGGTTAGCACTAAGCCCTGCAGTTTTATATGCGTTGTTAGCATATTGTTCTACAGTGCTAGCACTATCGCCAAAAAGCGTTTCAACACCACCTATAATTTGTTCGTATTCTGCCGTGTTTGAAACAGCCTGTTTACCTAGGTCAACTATTGCAGCGCCTAAATTTTTAACTGCGTCAATTGCGGCACTAATGGCTTTACTGTATAAATCTGAAAGAACACCCTTAAAAACGGTAAATCCATCTTTAGAGGCTTTTTTAGCTTTTTCACCTGCGTCTTCTGTTTCTTCACCTAATTTTTTCATCTCTAAAGACGTTTTAGATATAGTGGCCTCTGTATTATTCATCCGAGTCCTTACACGACTCATTTCTTTTTCGTTTTGCGACTGTGTTTTATTTGCTTTATCAACTTCTCTTTCTAAATCAGCAACCACATCAACTTGGTCTTTATATTCTTTTGACGAGGTCCCAAGTTCTCTTCCAATTTTTTCTAATTTTTCATATTCTTCGTCTTTTTTAGCGTTTAATTTTTTTATTTCGTTTTCATTTTTTGAATAAACAGCGCTCATGCCCTCATATTCAGATTTTAATCTGTTATATAAACTTTTTTGTGATGAAAGCACACTAGAATAACGATTTGTTGTATTAATAACAGCTTGTTCTGATTTATCACTAGCGGCAAAATCCGCTGAAGCTGCCCTTAGCTCGCTGCCCGTTTCACGAAGCTGTTGTGTTATTGAACTTAAAGCATCTTTAAATTCTTGGCTTCCACCAAGTTTAATAACGGCTCCTAAGCCTTCTGACATATTCTCACCTCTTTTTTAAAACCATTCTTCGCTTTTATCCATTTTTATTTTTAGCTTTGCATAAGTTGTCCTTGATTTATTAAGCATTAACTCAAGGTCAAAATCGTTTTTATAATGAGAATAAAGCTTTAAAAATCTAGTTAAAGTAATTCTGCCTATTCCTTTATGCGAAAATCCCAGTTTATTAACACCTATAAATTCAATCCACGAAAAATCTATAACTGGGTCTTCATCTTCGTGGATTATGCGTTTTTTTCATCACTTTTAGTGCTTGCTATTACTGTGTCTGATAATTTTTGTGACATATATTTCATACCAGCACCTGTAACAATTCTGCCAACTTGTTTATGCGTTAAAAATTTATTATCGGTGCCTTTTTCTTCATTTTCTATATCGATAGCCTCGTTAATCATGGCTGTAAATGCAAAAATAACGGCTTGTGCGTTAGGCTCTCCTTTTTTGCCGTCTGTTAACTCGCCCCACTTAGCTATAGTTTTATATTTTTCTTGTATTTCTTCCATTACATTTAAATTAAAAACAATTTTATAAGTTTTACCTTTGTATTCAAACTCTCCACTAACGTCTTTCAAAAAAAGCCTCCTAAAAAAAAAGAGCGGGTTTATACCCGCCTTTAATTAATTATTGCCTTGAACAACAGCCGTTGGAAAAAGCGAATCTAAATATGTTTGTGCATCTGTTTTAGATGCAAATAGCTGTGCTACAGACCACTTGCCATCGCTTAAAGTAGAGACAGTGCCTTCTAATTCATAAGTACCAAATTCTGTACTTTCACCACGTGTAGTGTTTTCAGATTTTGGCTCTGAAAATTTAACCTTGTATAAAAACTCTACCTTGTATTTATAAATTCCATTAACCATCTTAGTAACAATTCTGCCTAAGCCGACATAAGGAGCAGTATCACTAGATTTTCTAGTAATTGTGTACGTTAAATTTGGCGACGTGCCTGACGTAGTTACAGTGTGACCTAAAAGATCACCCATTGTTTGAACATCGTCTTCGTCTATGCCAATTGTTACTGTGCCGCTTTGAAAAGATGTATCGCTTTCGGCTAGTGCATCGTCGGCATAGAGCTTAGCGTCGTTGCTAGTAATATCAACACTACAACTTATTGCCTTGCCAGGGCTTTTACCTGCCGTTGAATAAACCGGTGTGCCAGCCGTTTCACTACTTAAAATTGCATATTTAAAATTACTCAAACCAATTTTTGCCATGTTTTTATTCTCCCCTCAAATATGAAAAATTTAATGTTATGTGATAATAACCTGTATCTGCGTCGTATAAATCTCCACTAGATCTCGTCGGCTCCCACAAAAAATTATTTTGCGTTAACTTGTTTTTAACACTTTCAACTATGTTCTTATAATTTCCAGTTGAATAAACATCGAAATCGTAATACTCTACATAATTTTGTAGTCCATCATCAGCTAAAAGCCCTGATGCAAGGCTTTCTTTTTGATAAATAACATAAGGCTCGCCGTGCCCGTAGTAATATAAAAACTTGACGGGTATAGGCACTCCGTCAACTTCAAAATCTGTAAAAATATTTTTAATAAGCTCGTTCATTTAAAAAAACCGCCACTTGCTTTAACTTTTGCTATTTAATTTGTATTTTACTAGCACTCCATACATTGCGCGAAAAATATCTTTTTTAACAAAAGATCTTCTAAAAAAAGGCTGTTTAGGCATATATCCTCCACGTGATTCTACACTTCTACCATGTTCAAAAACATTAGCGATCAAAGGGGCAGGCGTCCTTTTACCCAAATGATTTATAAAATATCCATCTATAATCATAACTTTAGAATTTATTGCGCCGTCTGACGGCGTTTTATATGTTTTTGTTAAACGTACACAACGCGAAAAATTACTTTTTTTAAGGACATCTGGCATATTTTTCATGACGTTATTGTATACAACCCGACCACCAGCCTGAACCATCTCGCCACAAATTTCATCAAAACCTTTAAGCGTTTTTTCTAGATCATTAATAAATCTAGTGGGCAGGCGCACTTCAAGCTTTGCCATTAATGCGTCACCTCTTTCCCTTGAATTTCAAGTTCTACATTAGATTCATTAATGTTATTTAAATATTCAATTGTGTAATTTTTACCATTAAATTCTATAAGCATGTCACGTGTTATAGTTACATTAGGATATCTAATAGTAAAATTTGTATAAGCCTTTTCGAAATCCGTACCACTAGAGATTAAAGTAAAACCTCTAGTGGTTTTAACGTTAGCATAAGGCTCTAAAACTATAACTTTAGTTTTAGTTTGAAAACCAGCTGCATCTTCTGCAATTTGGACCTGATAGATTTTTATTTTTTTATTATATTTACCCGCGTTTATCATAATAAATTCACCGAATGCATGTTTAATATCGACTCGACAACTTTATTTAAATTTTGACTATCAACGTATAAAGTACGATTGTCCCACATATCCTGGCATAAAACTAAAACCACAATTACGAAATCTTGATAATTATCAAGCTCAGTTTCAGTATGGCCTGTATATGAGCTTATGTACTTTTTAGCAACACCCAAAAGATTATTTAAAGTAGCATTGTCGGAAGCGCTAGGTAATGTTAGACGCAAGAAATCAGCTAAATCAGACGTTGTGATATCACTCACTTTAATAATATCGTTCATTTTTAGCCTCCTACGTTAACAACCACCTGTGCATAATTTGTAACATCATAAGTATCATTAGCTGTTATTTCTAAAGAGCCTGTAGATGGGTTTGGAACGTTCACGTCAACTTTAGCATACTGTGAAACATCAATATCGGTGCCGTTTTCAGTTATGCTTTTAGTGCCTGTCGGTGTAATTAAAGTATACTCCTCGGCCAAGCCCTCGCTTATTAAAGCGGCTCCTTTTTCAGACGTTGTTTCAAAAATCGAGCCAGCAGCAGGCGAAAAGAAAGCGCCGTTTAAATATTCAGTAAACGGTTTTAAAGCTCTAACGTACATTATTTTTTACCTCCTTTGCTTTTTGTAGCCGGTTTACCTTTAACAACTTTTACGAAAGGCATAATATATCCGGCTTTAGTTAAATCTTTAATTAACTCAGGATCTATTAACTCTCTGATTTCATCTTTATACATAGAAAAAGCCCCGCTAAACGAGGTTAAAGCTTTATATTTCATAAAATGGCCTCCTTTTAAGCGCTGGCCATCACTAGTTTTGCAATTTTTTGTGCATCTTCAACTTTAGAGTCAAATTCAAACCATCCTATTACACCGAC